>Ga0209092_10003790_pt1 | contig 12892 bp, 6 predicted proteins | sample FraStrMetagenome_FD_187446 | JGI IMG/M metagenome (GOLD analysis project Ga0209092, IMG submission 187446) | Marine eukaryotic phytoplankton communities from Arctic Ocean - Fram Strait ARC3M Metagenome (SPAdes) (version 2) | ecosystem: Environmental > Aquatic > Marine > Oceanic | place: Fram...
TAAAATATATTTTGGTAGACCAATTTGATTTCAGTACATAAAATATAATTTGTTTGGTGCTGCATGTTGTACAATATATTTTTGTACAAAAACCGGTTTTGAATACAAAATATTCCGTTTAGAGAGGAATATAGTTAGTTTATTACCCTACATCAGGTTATGAAGCCCTCACTAATTGAAGAAGACAGAGCGATTCTGATCTTCTCAAAAGCTTGGAAACGTTAGAGCGAGTCTAATTTATTCCCCCCAATTAGTTTATTAACCTCCTATATCATTTGAGACTCAGCAAGTGAAATGAAACAAACAAGATTCCATAGGCTCATTTTTGTTCTGGCACAAATGAGTGTTCAGCTCATTCTTACGTATAAGTCCTACTTATAAGCACTTCTGATCATGAGAAGATAAATAAAAAATCCCAGCAGACATGATGATGAGCAGATATATACGTATCTATTTATTAATATCGTCTTACGTACGATAGGTAGACAGAAGCCTTTCATTTAGTAAAGTGAGCATGCCCTGAATGATTCACCTGATTCTGAATCAATCAATTCTTGGTAATGGCCTTACGTTGGTAACACCACAATAATCTGCTGTATCTGGTCTATCATTGACTGCCATCTTTAATGAGATTTTGCTAGGTACTCTGTCTTCATTGGACATTTCTGGAGCACCAAACTTAATTAACCATAAGAAGAGGATCACTACGGATTAGCAAAAGATTGATAAAAGTGAAAAAAATGAGCGTTTCGGTTTTGATCAAGTCCATGTTGGCACTGATGATATCAATAAAATCATGCGAAGCATTTACTTCTCATTCGAATCATAGAATCACTTTCAAACCATACTCCAGAAGAAGTCTACAAAAAAATCAACGAACAGTTCCTGAGCATCATTTACATTCACCACTCTCAACGAACTTACAGGCTATTTCTGATGGCCAGAATGATGATGTAAACAAGATAGTGAAATCAAATCTAAAGTCTCAGAAGAATTATATTCACAAAGATGTAATAGTCATCGGTGGGGGACTTGCTGGGCTTTCGATAGCTTTGAATATTGCTGAATCTGATTGCAATCGCCAAGTTACAATTATAGAAAAGCACACTTTAAAATCTCAATATGAGAAATCCAATAATTCCGGCTCATTTGCAGCAGCTGGAATGTTAGCACCACAATCAGAACGCCTTCCAAGTGGACCGTTGCTGGATATTTGTTTACAAAGTCGAAGAATGTACACTGATTTCGTGCAACAAGTGGAAGATTTGGCACGAAAAAGTGGAAAAGAAGGGAAAGAGTATTTATGGAAAGAAGAACATCCTGCAGGTAAAGTTGATGAGACGAATGAAATAAATAAAATGGAGCCTTGGGAAGTAGGATTTCAAGCAACCGGAGGTTTTTTAGCTCCCGCTTTTGCTGGGGACAGTGTTGCAACATGGGCTCCTCCACCTGCTGGCGGGGTAGCGTACTGGTTGGATGAGATTCAAGGTGTGTATTGATTAACTCATGAATTCACCTTTTTGTAGTGTTTACAGTATATGTTCATCCCCAATTTTTATTTTTATGTCTCAACAGTTAGGGAACTGGAGCCACAAATTCATCCTGAAGTAATCGGAGGCTGGTGGTTTCCTGAGGATGCATCTGTTGATGCTCGTCGTTTGACCTGTTCACTTCGTGCTGCCTGTGTAGCTGCTGGAGTACAAATAATGATGGGCCCCGAAACAGCGGCTGAATCTTTAGAACTTTCAGGTAAGTTTTGTTTTTTATTGTGTTCCTTGCGAATGAATAGTTTCTATGGTTTAAACAGCTTAATCTTTTTTGAACCAATTCTATAAAAATAACAATCTTACATTATCATTTCTAACGATAGATGGGAAATGCAATGGAGTGCACTTGTCTGACGGGCGAATTTTTCATGGAAACCATATAATCCTTGCAAATGGGTCATGGATGCGACAACTTTTACCAGTACCGATAACACCTCATAAAGGTCAATCTTTTAGTCTACGAATGCCACCAAATTCTCCTCCATTACTATCACGAGTACTCTTTGCTCAGGACACATATATCGTACCCAAAAGCGATGGTAGAATTATTGTAGGAGCCACTGTCGAACCAGGATCTTTTGATCCTAATGTTACCCCTAATGGATTAATGCATTGTATATCAAGTGCTATCCAACTAGTTCCTGCATTAGGAGAGCTGGCACTTGAGGAAACTTGGAGTGGTCTACGTCCTACAACTCCTGACAAAGGTCCTATTTTAGGAAAAACAGCTTGGGAAAATCTTGTTGTTGCTGGTGGATATTGGAGGAACGGTGTTTTATTAGCACCCAAAACAGCTCAATTAATTTCTGACTTAGTAAATAATCAACTTACTGAAGACGATGAAGCGTTATTGAAGGATTTTTCATGGGATCGATTCATGTCACCAGAAGGAGGAGCCAAAATTGCTGCTGCATCAAGGTATGCTGCGAGCATGCACCCTGTACACCATCGTTCTTCAGGAATGGGAATATCTGCATCTGTTGGTACTGAGCTAGGATTTTACTCTGGTGCCGGAGCCGCTGATGCTGAACGCAAAAGAGATCGGGAGATGATGTTTGGAACTGGCAACGATTCGTTAGATAAAGATTTGGAAGATGCCTTTGAAAAAGCAGCGTTAATGGGAAAAAAAGATATTCAAGCATTTTCTAGCAATACCAAAAGTAAAGCCGATGAAGAGACAAGTAACGACGCTACATTGGATATTCCACTAGAAGTCGCTAAAATTTCTCAACAAATCACTTCTTCTTCTTCGCTACTTGAAGGAGTTTCTGATGCATTTACGGTGGGAGCTGCAACTACTGATAGATTTGATGAAAGTGATAAAAACCTTGACCTTTCATCCACTTATGAATCCATTGTGAGGAATAAGGTGAAGGCTTCAGCTAAAATTGAGATGGGTGAAAAAGGAGTAGATCAAAGGCCAGATCCAGGTTTCAGAATTTATCATATTAACGAGGAAACAGGAGAACAAATGGAAGTACCCCCATACACCAAAGAAGGAGTCATTTTAAACTCTATTGCAATGAAAAAGAGTCAAGAATCTGATGCAGCAAAAGTTCATGAAAACGAAGAAGAAACTGCTGAAGAAACACTTTATGATGGATATACCTTGATTCAACAAGCTAATGCTTCAAACTCAAGAGTGGATGAATTAGAAAAAATGAAAAAAGCTAGAATGAACAACCGAGTTGACTCATCCGATATTCAAGAAAAGAATATTGGAGCTCAACGTAATGGCCAGACAGAAACAGTTCACGATGATAGCGTTGGCCAAAAGGATCTTTCTACCATATACGAACAAATTAAGAACAATAAGGCTGATAATAGTGCCGTGGTCCAAATGGGAGAGAAAAAGGTTGACGACCGGCCCTCTCTAGATTTTGAGATATATCATGTGGACGAAGAAACTGGTGAGAAATATTTAGTCCCTCCCTACACAACTCAAGCAGCAATGACGCAGATGGTTGCTTCAGAAAAAAAACCTGGTGCACCTTCTGAAGTTGTAAATAATATTCTGGATGGTGAAGAAGAGGATGAATCCGCTCTCTATGACGGATATGTTGAAATCCAAGAAGCAAATGGTAGTATGGATCGGAAAGATGAACTGGCTGCGATGAGAACAGCTCGAATGAATAATAGAGTTGGATTTGGTGATTAATAAACTAATAACATTCAGTTTCTAAAGATTGATAATATGGGTATCATTCTAATTGGTTTCTTGAAAAAGTGAAGATGCTAAATTTTGATACAGAATTTAAATTCATAAGGTGTCTGACCTCATCCGAAAAAAATTATTGGAGGTAGACTTTGATGGGGAGTGATAGAGTTATAGTTTTACAATTGCTAGTTTTAACTTTGTGATTCATGTAGTCAGTATTCAGTATTCTTTTGCGATCACTTTAATTTTGGAGCTTGCCAGTGTTTATTTAGTTTGAGTTCAACAAATACATGTTGGAGTTATTCCTTCAACAAGCATTAGTGTATCTCGTGCTAGCTTAGGCAAGAAAAGTCTACAAATTTGCACAATAATATGTGCTAAATGAATTAGGCAATAATTAGGTATGAGTATGTCAGATATTGTAATTAAAATAATAACGGTTACCTATATCAGTATCCATATAGATATAAATGTAAATCGATACATGCATATTCTATATCACTATAAAATTCTTCGTTCAAAAATTGTAGATAAGGTTCTAATAAACTTCTATTCTATCTTTAACTAATTACGAGCATCATAGAGAATTCTACTTGCTTGAGAATACTGAATATCATCGTAACAAAAACCAAAACCCATCAAAGGTAAAAACAAAATCCTCCCCTTGAAACACGAAAGTAGAAACAATCGAGATTAGCAACATGGCCCATGAGCGAGGGCACCCAGGGCAAGGCGAGGAAGCAACGCATTGAAGAAAAAAAAGACAACATCAATAAGTTCTTAGGCTCAGAAGCGGCTTCTCCACCGAATCGGAGCAGCACTGGGGACGTTGGTCATCGAGCTCTTCGAACACTTATTGGAAATCCTGCTTCGGCAGATACAACAGATCACACACAGGCCCGCCGTTTTTTTGACGTTCGCTCATACGTTCAAAACTTGGTACGTTTTATGATTTTTTAAATGTTTTCGATATTTCCGGTTTTGCAAACTTTGGGCCGTAGCCCACGTTTGCCCGAGGTTTTGTAGTTCCTATTTTGATTTGATATATTTTACGCTGTTTTATTTTAGCATGGGATTTACTATATTTTGTGGTATATTTGCATGATTCTTACGTTCAGCTATCATCATTTTTATGGTAGTTAGTTCGCGTATGGAGCTACATCGTGTTGATTTATTTAATACCATGATCATCTTTGTTCTCTTAAGAATGGAAGTAGAAACATTAGAAACCTGTAATGCCTTTTTTGAGTACTAGTAGTAAAAAGAAAGGATATTTCTAGGATTAGGCTCTACGTACACATTAAAGCTGATCGAATTCGGGCGAGACGCAACGAGCCTTGATGAACACCTCGCCTGTTGACCTGATCTATTTTGTCACAGTTCTCCCGTTTCTGCTTTAAAACTAACCGTCCTGTTTCCTCTCTTACTCCGATTATAGATTGAGTCTACTCCAAAAAGCAGAGCAGCAGAGATTGATCTCGAAATCGATCGGATTTTATCAGCTTGCGCGAAGGACGGGGACCAGCAACTTTTTAGATCGCACAGCCAAATCCTTTCTGCGATTATTGTAGCACTTCTGGAAAAAGATATTACGCAAGACGCAAAATCTACCAGACAACGTGCATTTCATTCTCAAGTCCGAAAACTCTGCCTTAGCCAAAACCCATCTCGCACTACTATAGTCACACTTGCATTACATAAAGCTATTTCAATTGCAGATCAAGACGCCTCAGAGGTAGTTGGACTATTCTTGCTTACTTGTACAAATCTTTTAACGCCAGTAGACGCTATTGCTATTGCATCATCAGTCTTACAAGTCTACATTCTTGGCTTCGAAGGTTCACCTACGACAACAAACTTTTCTCAAACGACAAAGAACTTTTTCGAAACGGTTGATCGTTGCTTAGAGAAAGTAAGCTTCCAGAACGAGAAAGGGTTTGGTAATCTTCTCAGTCAAGACATAGCTGAGCACATTTTATATTCTGTTGCTACGCACGAGGTAAGAATAAGTTAGTATACTTGGTGCCTCTTTTTGATGTTACGAAACAAATCTAACGAATGAATTGGACCATTCATTGTTAGTCCTTTCAAAAAGATCCTGAACTCAAGGCTGCAGCTCGCGAACTATCACTGAAACTCCAAAGAAATACACAATTATCTGAAACAAACGATATGGACTCTTCATCATATAATCTCGAGTCATCAACTTCTTCCTCTGTTGTTCAGATTCTCTCTGAATTGGGGCCTGCTTGTACAACAAATGCAAATACGCTTAGAGACACTCTCTTCGAAGTGACAAAGTCAGGACCACAAAAAAATAATGGTATGAATGAAGCAACCTTAGCGCATCTCATTTATTTTTTCTCAGACAAAGCCAGCGCTGCGACTAAGGACGATGATAATTTGTCCATGACCCTTATTGGATCTTTACTTCCTTCTACACTATCTTCCAACAATGACGATCCAAGTGGAGACAATGGATGGAATTTAGAAGTAGTATCACAAGTTATTACAGAAGACTATTCTAAACCTCGCTTTGATTGGGACGTTGTTGCTCAACAATTTGATTTTCAAAATTTTATGGTTCGGAATTTGAACCAGCTCAAAGCAATTATGACTCTATACCGTTCAGGCGCTAAAAAAATCCTACCGCACAAATTAATAACCTCTCAATGGAAAAATCAATCTGGACAACTTTCCTTATTAGAGCAGTTACTTAATGCCCCACCTGAATTATTCACTTTTGATGTAAACACTGAAGAATCTGCAGATGCAGAGACTGCTGGTGGAAAGCTCACGAATAAAGGATGGGCTTGCACAGATGTTCTTCGCCGTCTATTAACTCTCTCCGATGTTCCACCCCTAGTAGATCGTGTGAGAGATTTGTTCATTAAAGGCTTGAATAATTTCCCAGAAATTCTTCTATGCTCAGTGGTGCGACTTCAAGTGAACTTTGCCAATATTGATGGAGGATCCACATCTGAGGGTAAACAACTCAAAGGGGAGCTAATGAGAGAGTTGATCGATCTTTTTTTTAAACCAAATCCTCGTTATAGAGTTGAGAATACACCCGCTGCGTTAAGACGACTCTGGGAAATATCTCCAAACGCTGTTGCTGCTGCTTGTATTGACTCTTGGGGGAATACATCAATGGATACAAACAAGCGTTTCGAGACTGCCAAGCATATTGTTGGTATAATTCAAATCCTACCAGATTCAGCAAGTATGATATTGAACAACAACAACAAGGATTTTGAACTCGGCATAATGGCCGCTTTCATCATGTCAGATCATGATATGATTCAACTAAGACCATGGCTTAATGATAGAGTTTCAGGTGGAGGAGGTGTTCCTTTTCTTTTCTCATTAATATCTTACGTGGGGAAGACATGCGCGTTAGCTCTTCCAAGAAAAAGCGGTGGAAATGATCGAAATTATAGCTTAATTAGTCTTGAAAATCTGGCCATATCATTGCAATTTTTGGTGTCTATAGATCGATCAATTTTAACTCAACCCTTACCTTCAACGAGGGATAGTACCATCTTGGACAGTGTTAAGGGTATAATAGAACTCTGCGTCTCAAAACACCCAAGTTTAAAAACGAACTCAGCACTGATTTCAGCTATAAATTCCCTATCTGGTAATGCAGGTACACCACCACCAAAAACAAGCTCTGATGATATAGAAGAAATGGCCAACTCTTATTTTCAAAAAATCTATACATCTGAGCAAAACATTGATGTCGTTGTTGAAATGTTGAAAAAGTTTAAGAATTCTGGAAACACAAGAGAAAATGAGATTTTCGCTTGTATGATACACAACTTATTTGATGAATACAGATTTTTTTCAAAATATCCAGAGAAGGAGCTTCGAATTACTGGAATATTATTTGGAAAACTTATTGAAAACCAACTGGTAGGTAGTATAACTTTGGGAATAGCGTTACGATATGTATTGGAAGCTCTACGGAAACCACCAGGCCCTCGAGACAATAATACTTCGAAAGAGGGTAAAATGTTTAGGTTTGGAATGTTTGCATTAGAGCAATTTAAGGGGCGTTTGCATGAGTGGCCACAGTATTGCTCTCACATTGTACAAATCGACCATTTGAAAGAACGATATGCATCGTTAGTAGCTGAAATCGATGGTGCTATGGTTGATAGTCAGCCTAAGGGAGCTCCTTACAACCAATCGGCAAATCATTTGAATTCAGGTTCTAATGGAATTGGTGAATCGAAAAATGATATCCCTCACGGAAATAAGACGTCTTCAGATCAACTTACCAATGCTGCCAATTCACTGACAGCTAACTTATCTCAATTATCATTTCAAGGTAATAATATAAGTATACCCACGTCTTCCCTCACCCTCCCTGTTCCACAACCTCCTCCCCGCAAAGTCGCTGTGTTTGGGAAAGGTCTTGGTCGTGCTGTCCAGGGTCAGATTGATTCAGAAGAGTCACAGCATGAGTCTCCACCAGATTCTGTTTTGGATAGAGTACAATTCCTAGTTAATAATGTTTCACATTCAAATGTTGAACAAAAGGCTCAAGAATTGAGGGATGTGCTTGCTCCTACATATTTTGGCTGGCTCGGTAATTATATGGTTGTGAAGAGAATCAGTACACAACCTAATTTTCACTCCCTTTACCTCGCTTTCTTCGACCAACTTGGTGATTATGGTAGGGGTCTAGTAGAGGCCATTTTGTCGAGTGTCTACGTGAACGTGGGTAGCTTACTTAGATCACCAAAAATTACCACGTCTACCTCGGAAAGGAGTTTACTAAAGAATCTTGGAAGTTGGTTAGGACAAATTACTCTTGCCCGGAACAGACCAATCTTGCAACTAATGCTCGATTGTAAAGAACTTTTATTCCAAGGATACGAGACAGGAATGTTAATCGCAGTTACTCCTTTTGTTGCTAAGATTCTCGAAGGAGCTAAAAACTCTATTGTATTTCGACCACCCAATCCATGGCTTATGGGTTTGTTGAGTGTGTTTCGAGCACTCTACGGGGTTGATGATCTAAAGATGAACATTAAGTTTGAAGTTGAAGTGCTATGCAAAAATTTGGGAGTAAAGTTAGAAGACATTCCCTTGAAAACTGAAGAACTTGCGAAGCGTATTCCACCGATGAAAGAGCGCAATCCAGATTTTAACATGAAGAGCAGTATGATGGTCCATCCCCAGAGTGGAGTATCTAATGTGGCTGCTACACCTGGTGGTAATGTGAATGCCGGTGTTGCCTTAGGTACGTCCGGCCCATCTTTGACGAGTCCCAGCGGTAAACTTCCTGTGGGTGGAGGTGGAGTGGGTGTATTGGGTAGCGGAGATATTTCTCGTCAATTTCCTACATCTTCTATATCCAGCACGAATAGCGGTGTAACAACTCAAAGTTCAGGATCTTTCCAAGACCAACAACAAACCGTCATACCTAATCTGGCTGCATATGTCACAATCAATCCAAATCTTGGACATCTATTTGAGAACTTGGCTGCAAATTCATCTCTGAAGATTAATAGTGCAATGTTGAAAAGAACCGTTCCCATTGCAGTAGACCGTGCTATTCGGGAAATTATCCAACCTGTCGTAGAGAGAAGTGTGACAATTGCTTGCAGTACAACGAAAGAGATTGTTACGAAAGACTTCGCAATGGAGAGCGACGAAAATAAAATGCTCAAAGCTGCCCAGTTAATGGTTGCCAACTTATCTGGAAGCCTAGCTCTTGTGACCTGTCGTGAACCGTTGCGCGGCAGCGTGTCTACTCATTTGAGGCAATTATTGCTGAACACACCTGGCAACTCAACCCCCCCAAATCTTACAGACCAAGAAAAAAGTGCTATCGAAGAATGCGTCTCAAATTGTGCAACTGACAACTTAGATCTAGGGTGCATGCTGATTGAGAAGGCCGCTACTGAGAAAGCCGTCAGAGATATGGACGAAACACTAGCACCGGCCTTGTCCGCAAGAAAGAAGCATAGGGAACAGACTGGCCAACCATTTTATGACATGTCTATTTTTGGTAGCGACAGTCACCGTTATCCTGCAGCTTTGCCAGAACCTCTACGTCCTAAGCCAGGAGGTCTAAGAAATGAACAATTGCTCGTGTATGAAGCATTTCAACGCATGCCTAGACAACCAGTCGTACCAGGGACTCAAACTACTCCAAATTTAGGACCTTCTAGTGGGACTATTGGGAGCCCTGGTAGTGTATCAGGATCGGTTCGTAGTACAAGTGCCACGTCGAGCCCCGGTAGGATAGCTAGTGCAGTAAACGATAGTATGAATCCAACCCCATTCAAGCTTTCTCAACAAGTAGAATCTAATAGACCACAAATAGGGCTTGATGCACTATCCACAATTGCAGGCAAATTGAACAGTGCTGTAACAACTTTGCTCTCCTCTGCTGGTGCTAGATCTTCAAACATCACCTTGTCGATGCTACCCCCAGAAAGCGAAATCAAACAACTCCTCATGGCAGTTCAACATGTAGCTGATACAGTCACGTCAACTGGCAAAGATGGAGAGCGCCGTGCACTCAGTAGCAATGAAACAGATGCTGTCCTTGGATTTGCTCAGAATGTCTTCAAACGTCTCTATGATCTTAGTTTGACAGAACCTCTTCGGCTTGAGGCGCTTGTTGCTTTGTTGGCTGGTTTGAATGAATTTTGTCCTCAACTAGGTCAAAACTTAGGTACATGGGCCACTTATGCTCCAACTGAAACAGAGGGTCAAAGGACTTTACATAGAACTGTACTCTTGCTTCTTGTGCGAAGTAAATTAATTCCAATATCTGAGCTTGACACTTATTTAGCGCAAAGTATGGATGGAGGTAATAGTTCGATGTGGATTGAATTCTCTCTTCTTTTTGTCCGAACAGCAGTGCTAGAAAGGATCACCTCTTCCACAGATACACCAAAAGTAATGAAAGTACTTTCAATTATCGGCAAGGGTAATAACCAACTTCCTCAGCAAATTATTCATAAATACCGAAAACCTGTTCTTCGGCTCTTAGAAGAAATTCAAAATAGTGAATTGCAACAACAATCGCAAAGTAAAGTTGGAAAATCTAGCTTGGCTGCCAGTTCGGACTCGACTACCCCAATCCGAAATCAATTAACTCATGAGCAGAGTAGCAGCATTAGTCCAGTTTCGCTCAATAATTTTTCTGGTGCTACTAGAAAAGCAGCAGAAGCATATGAAGTGGCAGCAATGAACGATCCTCAGGGTGCAAGGCAACAAGTCACATTTCTTTTGGACAGTTGGATTCGTGTCAATAATGAGGCTCACGGTAGTGAAAAGGCACTTGCGCAGTATTTACAATTGCTACAACAAAATGGGATCGGAAAGATTGATGAACAAACAGAACGTTTCTTCAGATTGTCAACTGAGTTAGTTGTTGAATCAACATTAAAGAGTGCCTCTGCAGTATCTAATGAAGGCTCGAATGATCATAATATTATGAAAGGGAAAGTCCTTAATTACACTGTAATAGATGCTTATGCAAAACTCTTAGGTCTTTTAGTTCGATACATGAATGGTGGTGGAAGTGCGGAGCAGGTTGCAGCACAAAGAATCTCGTTGTTGAACAAAATCTTAGGCGTAACCATCCGTGCCCTTATGACAAGCTATGAAAAGAGCAAACAAAAAGACGGAAGTACACACTGGGATCAACGACCTTGGTTCCGATTGTTGCTGAACTTAGTCCATGACCTAAACGCCCCTAGTCCTGCGTTGGACTCAATTAGCCTTGGAATTCTTCGTGTGTTTGGAAGTGCGTTTCACATTGTTCAGCCGCTTGTTGTTCCTGGTGAGTAAACTTTCTACGCTGACTTTAACATATTTTTCAAAATGCATTATTAACTTATTTTGGTCCTTTTCAGGCTTTGCTTTTGCGTGGCTGGAACTGATTTCACACAGAATGTTTTTGTCTAATCTTCTACTGTTGAAAGGACAGAAAGGTTGGGCATTAGCCCACCAGCTGCTCATAGACCTGTTTCTATTTCTAGAGCCCCATTTACGGAAAACTGAGTTAACTTTAGCCGTGAAGCTTTTGTACAAAGGAACTCTCCGCGTGCTGCTGGTACTATTACATGATTTTCCATCCTTCTTAGCTAGTTTTCACCTTTCATTTTGCAACGTTATACCGGATAATTGCATCCAGCTTCGTCATCTAATACTTTCTGCATTTCCGAAAGGCATGGTACTTCCTGACCCGTTTACCCCGAACTTAAAAATCGATCTACTAACTGAAATTTCACAGAACCCTCCTGTCTTATCTGATGTTGCTGGACCTTTATCTGGAATTCGGAATGACTTAGACAGTTATTTGAAATCTCGCAAACCATCATCCTTCCTTTCTGAATTACTTCCCAGTCTTTGCAAGGAAGGATCTGACGATATTGATACCGCCAGAGTGAATTCTTTGGTTCTGTATTTAGGGATGCACGCAATATCCCGTTTGAGCAAACCACAAATTCATACTCCTGAAATGGAAGTTCTCCAGAAACTTATGGACTTTGATGACCGAGGACGCTACATTAGTTTGAATGCTATTGCCAATCAACTTCGATACCCTTCTAGTCATACGCACTATTATTCATGTGTAATGTTGTTTTTATTTAGCGAGGCTAAGGATGAAGGGGTCAAAGAGCAAGTGACGAGAGTTTTGTTGGAGAGATTGATAGTACATCGTCCTCATCCAGTAAGTATCAATTTGTAGCAGCACGCTCTTTCTTGTAGATTTTTTTGTTGAAAACTTCAAATCTCATTCTTATAAACTTGTAATATACAGTGGGGACTCTTGATTACCTTTATTGAACTCATCAAGAATCAACGTTACCAATTCTGGAGTCATCAGTTCACACGATGTGCAACTGAGATAGAGAAAGTATTTGAAAACGTTGCGAGGTCTTGCATGAGTCCTGAAAACCAAAGATCAGTAGCTGTTGGTGAAGATACACAGTAAATTATGAAACTCGACGATACTGATGGTCTTGGTTTGTTTCATTTTTTTCGTCGCTTTAATGCTATATTCAAAGTTTTTTCCAATTTGTTGTCAATGTTATGTAACGAATAGAGGCTTTTCTATATATTCATGTTTACATTTTGAGTTTTATTCTAATCATAACCTCAAAACAACATAAACCATAAAGATAAATTGTATATGACTTCATATTATCCTCTT
>Ga0209092_10003791_pt1 | contig 12888 bp, 11 predicted proteins | sample FraStrMetagenome_FD_187446 | JGI IMG/M metagenome (GOLD analysis project Ga0209092, IMG submission 187446) | Marine eukaryotic phytoplankton communities from Arctic Ocean - Fram Strait ARC3M Metagenome (SPAdes) (version 2) | ecosystem: Environmental > Aquatic > Marine > Oceanic | place: Fram...
TTTCGATCGTCAGGATACTCAGAACGTCGATACTGCCAGGTCTCGGCACGGTTATATTATCACGTACGCCGGGATGCCCATTGTTTGGAAGTCCCAACTTCAAAAAGAAATAGCGCTTAGCACGACCGAGGCTGAGTATACGGGCCTCTCCTACGCCCTACGCGAAGCCATACCTATAATGGACCTGTTAAAAGAAATGCAACAAAAAGGAATAAGTGTTAATAGCGAGAAAGCAAAAGCCCACATCAAAGTTTATGAAGACTAGGCCGGGGAAATTGAGATTGCTAGAGAGAAAAAGTACAGACCACGAACCAAACATTTGAATTGCAGGCTTAATCATTTTCGACATCGTGTCGGAGTGACCCGCGAAATAAGCGTACACAAAATAGATACAAAGCACCAGCCAGCTGACATGCTTACCAAGCCATTACGAGAAGAAGACTTCGTACGTCATCGTAAAGTGGTGATGGGGTGGTGAAGATGTGACGTGGAGTAACGCGAATATGACGTACTTGTTGGAGGGATCTGATCGCAAGGGTCTACTTGGAATGAATTGCTTGTTTTTGTTTTGGCAGTTTTCCTGTTTTCTTTTTCTTTTTCAGTTTTGCTGGGGATCAAAAGAGGGAGTGTTCGAATATGGGAGTTCGCATGATATTAACGAGAACCAACTACATGCAAGTACACATTTACATGCGAGTACGCACGTTCAAGTGGAGAGGTTTGAACTTCAATCATGACAGCTCACTTCTAAAAAGTATCTTTTAAAAAGGTATCTTGAACCCTTGACACCTTGACACCTTGACAATCTTGTGGTATTGAAGGATTACAATTTTATTATTGTTAAAATTAATTGTAAAACGATTCATTAGAATACAACTACGTCTTGATTACTAATCGTACTAGTTGAAAGAGCCACTGAAGACAAGCTGTATCGAAGATAGGTGCAACCTTCAGTTTTAATTACATCGAGTTCCTATCATACAATCGCTCAAAGAGTTATGCCTGACAGGAATCCCGGATTTTATCATCGTCATCAAGATTCTGTGACTCAGATTCATTCGACAATCGTCATCCAGATTCTGTGACTCAGATGCGTTTACATTTCATCTCTTCTTAGTAGTCTCATTAATAAACTAAGTTAATTACGTATTGAATGAATGAAGCCATGGTGTACAGCATCGTCCAGTTTGAAAGGGACACTGTGGTGATGTTGCTTATACCTACCCTAACGCGAAAATTCGTTACACAAAAAGTGATATGCAACTATATATCGATTCTGATGCGGCATACTTAGTGCTTCTAACACTTTGCAAACGACTGCGTAATGTTGTCTCCTCTACCGCAGAAGCCGAAACAGGTAGCAGTTTTATTAATACACAACACGGAATACCCATCATTCAAATACTGGAAGCTTTAGGCCACAAGCAACATCACCCATCATTCAAATACTGGAAGCCTTAGGCCACAAGCAACATCACCACAGTGTCCCTTTCAAAGTGGACGATGCTGTAAACAATGGCTTCATTCATTCAAATATCAAACATAAAAGATCGAAATCATGGGATATGAGATACCATTGGCTGCGGGAAAAAGAACAATTAAAACTGTTTTGCTATTATTGGACGGAAGGCCTTCTCAACAATGCCGATTACTTCACAAAGCATCATGATCCTAAACATCGTAAAGAATGCGACCTATCTTTATCTTAAAAGGACAAACCATACGAGAATCTCTTAATTCTGCCTTATCTACAGCGTTTACAAAATGTACTACAAACATAATACATCAAAACTTTGTGTGACGAGGGTGTATTCATCGAGTTCCTATCATACAATCAAACAAAGATTTATGCCTGACAAGAATCCCGGATATTATACTCGTCATCAAGATTCGGTGACTCAGATTCATTTGACAATCGTCATCCAAATTCTGTGACTCAGATGCATTTATATTTTACCTCTTCTAAATAGTCTCATTTAGAAACTAAGTTAATGGCTTATCTGATACTACTTATACTAGTAAATGGAGCTGAATGCGATTTGGTTTCCAAAGACCGTCAGACCTACTACAGATTCGGGTAGGCGGACGACCCTTGGAAATTAAATAGCATTCAGCTCCATTTACAATTATTCTCCGCGGCTCCATTGGAATCTCGGGCCTAGACCAGCGCATCATGTGTAATAATTTCCCTACCCTCATGCCGTGTTTATGGGGACTCGAGTCACATGTCGCTCCCGTATCAGCCGCCTAGACATTCGGGTCATCCGTGATTCTGGAGTCTACCGGAAAGGCCAAGTTCTCTTCTGCAGCTGCATGAAGGAATTTCGCGGTTCCTGGTGCCTTCTCTTTCGCTAGTTTGATGCTGATATCATCCTTATACTTCGAGGCATTCAAATCATAATTACTATCACTTTCGCTTCCGCTTTCTATTTCATCGTTTATATACATTTTATTAGAAAGTACCCCTCTGTTGCTGGTATCAAAAAAATCGCCTCGCTGGTATTGGCTGTATTATTCGAAAGTTGCAGGTCCTCAAGCATGTCAACATCTTGTACTTCGAACTCGACCAAAGCTCTTTCAAGAGTCGAGCTACCGTTAACCATTTCATATGCCGTGTACTCGTTGGCTTCATGTTTCTTTCTGATTTGTTGCTGTTACCCTCAGAAGTGCTTTCGTCAAACATGGCACTTTCAATGTCGATAGTTCTCTCAGGGATGTAGTTCATTGCAATGAGTATGATTTCTCCCTTTACGTTTTTGTCATCATCCGCATCCGCGCTAGCCGCTCCAACTTCCTTCACCTTGAAGCACCTCGGTCTCTTGTCTATAGTGTTCTCTACTTGAAGACAATCAGCTTTATTGTGACCTTTCCATATAATCGCTTTTGTTATGATCCCCTTTCTTTCTGTGCCTATTTGCCGCCGTATCCGTCGAGACCCGTTTCATCGTTGAAATTGTCATCGTGATTTCTCTACCTTAAAACAATCAAGGCATTTCGATATTGGCGTATGTGAAGGAGGTCAGGAGGTACCAATATTGAATTGTTTAAGGTAGAGAAATCGACGATGACAATGTTAACAATGAAGCGGGTCTCGGTGGATACGGCTGCAGTAATTAGTGCAGAAAGAAAGGCGTTCATACCAAAAACAATGATACTGCTGAAAGGGGTGTGATTGCGATATTCGTGATACCTCTCAATTGAGTAGTCATGTTGTAGTCGCAATTTAAATATTAGAACACCTTAATAATAGCTCACATTTTCCTTCCGTTCGGAGCTTTCCAGCAACTTACCACAGTGTAAGTTCTGGAGATACTTGCCCTTTGACACAAAAAATAACCGTTCTTCAAACAAGCCTATCCAAAAATAGTAAGCAAAGCACTCTTGAATCAATAATTGACTTCTCAAGCGTTTAGAAAGGATCTGTGAAAAATATAAGTAACAGTCTGAAATAACATCAAAATCTAGCGATTGTCACTCCTGACGTTCGATACGTAGCCACTACAAGACTCTATATGTTAAGATAATTTTTGAATACTTGGAATGGTAAAAATTAAGCTTCTGGAAGTGGCATGACAAAATTGTACCGAATCAACACCCAGGTGGAAATGGCATATATTTTTTAAATGGGCACGCATTTATCTTAATCTAAGTTACTATTAACTCATTTGACAATTGATGAAGTCAATTAGGAGTTGGGGTAATGTCATTGAAACATCAATAATATTGTATTGTAACTATAATGCATCTTGTCAAACTCGAGCAGAGTTCCAAGTACCATCGATCTAGCCGAATGATCGACACTATGATAGAACCTCGTTGACATAAAAACCGTGCGTATGTAGAGAGATGAAAACAAGCGTAATACATAACAACTAAGGCCGATCTTAGCATAAGGTAATGTAAAAATATGTCATATTTCAATGTATTGCGATATTCATTACAATTTCAATATACTTTTGGACAATATGAAGAGAAATTTACCAATAAATTCTTGCGGAAAGTCTCTAAGCCTAACCCTCAAACATTTAACGAATCTTAGCATTTTCTAACAAAGTGATGACATCTTTGCGGTGACATGTATCACATTCTTAAAATTACTTTCGTAGCATTCGAACACTAAAGCTTGCAAAATGGATTTGATGATCAATGGATTGTATTGGCTATGACTCTTAAATGTCTACAACCTTACTTATCGAAGTAGAATGTTTTGTCTCATGACAACGGAACATTACTTGCCCTTTCTGAAAAGTACTTTTGAGAAGAAAAACTTGTCCCCCTTCGCACGCATTCTTCTGATCAGTTCTTTCGTAGCATTTGAACACTAAAGCTTGTAGATTTAATCATCAATGGATTATATTGACTATGACCCAAACATTTCTACAACGTTTAATTATCGAAGTGGAATGCTACGCCTCCTTGCAACGGAACGTAACTTGCCCTTTCTGAAAAAGTACTTTTGTACGTAGAAATCTTGTGCACCTCGCACGCATTCCTTCTGATCATAAAATTTCATCACTTTCCTCCGCACAGCCCAAAATATTTCAACTTAACAACGCTTACCATCCTTTCAATCGCAGTGAAATTGCTGCTACGTAATCATTGGTACTGTTAAGTTCCTTAACGAAACATTTGTGTTACATAGAACATTCAGTAACAAATTATTCAATTCCTCATACACCCATGGTAAATAATGAGATCCATCCCAAAATATATTCTTATGTTCAGAATTTTTCTTATTAATTTTGCTAAACTCTGCTGTAACATGCGCAACATCAAAGTACTCACAGCCCGCATTATACACAACATTACGAACAGGACCAGATTCCAAATTGTCCAGGCGCTTAGATTTGGAAGATCCTGTCGTGCTTCTGAAGAAACAACGATTGTTGGACACTATCCTTCCTACGTCCCCTCCTATCATTTGATACATCGCTGACATCATAATTTTTGCTTTTTCAATTTGGATGCCTCCCCATATTCCTCGATTGTAGAAAATATAGTTCGTGTTTTGATGCTGCGCATGGAAATCTGTACCATTAGGTCCAAAACCAGACATTATGTTGGGATATGCCCAATCAAAATGATTTGCTTTTAATCGCTTTTTGTTTTGGTTGTATCTCTCTCGTGTGTAGGTGCATGTGGCATTGTAGCCACAACCTTTAAAGTTGAATCCGTGAAAAGGCTCCATTCCCGTCGAACCAGATTCTGTGTAAACACTCAATTTGGTGCGACCACGACCTTCTCCATATTCTGTCGAGCTGACATATTGCATAGTATCCACTTTTGAAACGTTACGGTTACTGGATCGAACAGACTGAGACTCCATTCGCCCATTAAAAACTCCACCATCTGTGCCTCCTCCCATACTTTGAAAGTAATCATTCCACCCTCCCCCGAAATCTTCCCAATCTCCCACGGCACATACACTTGGTTCGCCTCTTTTCGAACAAGACGGATTGCCGTTCTCATCAATGTGATCAAGGCAAGGTTGTAAACCGGCTTGAAATCGCATGGGCCATTTCTTGTATTCTAAAAAGTATGCTAAGCTCAGAAACTGATAACGGGTCAGTGAATCACCTACAAAAAATGGATTTTTATTTTTCAAGCATATTCCTGCTTCATTAGCTGTATATCGTTTCAAATGACATGTGCATGGTAGCGTGAGTTCTCTTGATCCATCGGATCTCTTCTTCCACACCATCCGAGTTGTTCTATTTGTCAAGAAGGATCCATCTTTATAAATACTTAAAGGGCCTTGCATCAGTTCATCGCATGTGACGTTGGTGAGTGCAAATGGTCTTTCTCCATGTCGACTTTCTTCCTCTGGTTTCTTTTCTGATTTTGAATGTTTGGTAGTATTAACATTGTGATCTACCATGTGGTCGAGATCCACGAACAATGTTGTGCGTGATTTTTCGATCGATTGCTCATCTGAATTTGTTTCAAAATTGAATTTCATATCTTCACGCGATTGCACTTCATTTCGAGCTGATTTAAAATGATTTTCCAATTCCATTTTCCTTTTAGAATTCCCTCGATGTCCAACGATTAAGGCAATTTGGAATAATATAGCGAATGCCACTATCGAAAGAACAATTGCTTGTTTGAGCGATTTTTGATCACGACTTATCACTTTTCTCATTCGTTTCATTTCGATTACTTAATAAATTTGTTATCTCATTATGAGTTTCGACGCTCTTTGTTGTTGTTGACGTCAATGCTTATGCTCACAGGTTATTGTATTGAAAAATTCTTGAGCTGTAAATTTTGTAACCTGTAACCTGTGTTCATATGTGTTGTCTCGAAAATCGAAAAACAAAATCGGAAAATACAAAATGTTTCGACTCATATTTTGAAAAATCGGTATGGGGACCAAATAAATATGCCTTGTACGAATGTGTATACGTGTGCTACACATGCGTGTGCTACACATGTCTCCCTCACTCTTACACGACTCGTAGTCGCTTGTGATTCTCGCATTCGTACAACAAAAAGCAAAAAATGATTTCGTATTGTAACTTGTAACTTGCAACGTGCATTTGTTGCTTCCAATGCTCAAAGGAATCGCCAAAACCATCATGGAGAAACCAGCGAGACACAATTCCGAACATCATTTCAATCCCACGAGCTTCTATTTTAAGAACATTAAGACACGATGACTTGTTGTCAGAAGGGGAAAAAAGTGGGTTTCTCACAATTTTGTTCCCTTCTTCGAAGTAGGTTGCATCCAGAAATAATAACCTAGCACTATTCATCATGAAACATGCATTATCAATTCTCTCCGTTCTCTTCAGCTTTCACAAAACAGAGGCCAAGTGTGCATATGAAGTTAGCAACGATGCTGATTCAGGAGATGCGGTTATAATTTGTGGACCTACTGAGGTTCCTAGTTTTCAGCCAACAATGAAACCTTCTTCTAATCCCTCCCTTAGCAATCAGCCTACCATATTTCCTTCTTCTTATCCGTCCCTCAGACAAACTCAAGCATTACCTATATTAATGCAAAACCAATGTAATATCACCCCCGCAGACCGTCGACAGTTGTTACGCAACATTATCGAGCCGATTCTCTCCCCGACAAGTGACCTAGATGATATCGGGTCTCCTGCATATCTAGCATTCGAATGGCTTGTTGAAGAAGACGGACACCATGTCTGTCCCGCCGAGCTGGAATCAAAAATCATTCAGCGCTTTGTTGTTGCCAAACTTTACTTTGAACAAGAAGGTGAAACATGGTTCGAATGCTCTAGTCCCGAGTACTCGTACTATTCAAACCCCACGTGTAATCCAACCATTCAAAATGATGATGGCCATCTCGACGGCACTCCATGGTTAGACTCAGCACACGAGTGTGATTGGGCATTTCTTACATGTGACGAAGATCAATGTATCACGAAGATAGAGGTGGATGAAAACAATGTGGGAGGTAATCTAATTGACGAGATTGATTGGCTACCAATGGTTGAGGTTTTTACGATGGATGGCTATGCGAATCATATCGTGAGCACGATTCCTACCCAGTTTGGAAATCTGACACATTTGAAGATATTAGATCTTGATCGCAACTCGCTGACCGGTACCATTCCAGAAGAACTTTATGCGGCAAAGGGTTTGATCGAGTTCGATTTGAATGAAAATAAGTTAACAGGCACTATTTCGACATTGATTGGTACACTTACTGATCTGGAATTTCTTCAACTATTTGGGAATAGATTGAGTGGGACAATACCTGAAGTCATTGGTAATCTATCGTCACTATGTAAGTTATGTTGAAGAACTATTCTTATTCTTTTTCTGAACATGCGTCTTATTGATTCTCTTTATACCTTGGTTGTAGACGATTTGAGCTTGCATTTCAACAGCTTGGAAGGGTATATTGGCAAAAAAATTTGTAGCTTGCCATCTTTAGATCATGTCACGGCGGATTGCGTTGGAGGAAAAAAGTAAGTCTAAAGAAGCAACACGAAATTCATATTGAGGAGATTTCTTACCTTTGTTATAAATTTGTCTCTACAGTGCAAAAGTGAATTGCAAGTGCTGTAATGTATGTTATTGAGTACCAAAACCTCTATTCCCTATTCCATTTTATATAATACATTAATGAATTTTTCAAATTTTTTTTAACGCTGGTACAACGCATATTATACATTTTCATTTGAAAAGAAATCCAAATCGATGCATCCGGACATGAGGTTCCATTTATTGACTTTAGTTTCAATTTAGTTTTCTCCAAAGTCTTGTACTCTATGGTTCATAAGGAACGGAAATTGTTCCCTTGTAATGTTTCTGAATCAAAGACTTATTCTCTCTTTCATAGTAGGACTCAGCATATGCTTTTGCACTACGCATTTATTCCATGCTTTTCATAAATAGTTGCACTTTGGTAATGCGAAGTTGTGTTCGGTCAGGAACTCTGACTGTAATAATATAATATCATTCGTGATAAAATATTTTGTTCAATTTCTTTCATTCGAAGTAGATCACTGTCGATATGATCGAGGCAGGATTGTTAAACGACTTGAAACCGCATGAGCTGTTTTTTAAGTTGTAAGGTTACTTCATTAACCAATTTTATCTTCATCTCCTACAAATTGAGTGACACTTTTAAATGTCGCGCAAAGGAAGGTGATATGACGGGGCTACGAGAGTTTGAAGAGAATATTATAGGTTCGATTGGGTGGGAAGAATATGTAGTACTTAGACTCTTCAAGAGAGATAAAAGTCAGTAAATATTCTGGGTTAGTAGAATAGAGCAAGAAAGTACAATATATGCTTTTACCTATAGTGTCTAGGGTCTAGGGCATATTTGCCTGGTCTCTTAGTAAGCCACTCTAAGCCTCGTAAGAAATGTAGAAAGACACTATGAGTAGGCTCGTGACTACAAATCTAGCCCAGATTTGCATACTTTCTACTTGTAAAGATAAATCTTCAGAGCATTTTTACTTCAAATTTTATGACCCTAGATACTAGATACTAGATATTAAGCCTTATACTTGTTTGCGTGGCTCTGCGTATGAATCATTTTTGGATTCACTTGGACTTTTTGCTTTATCATTATTATTGTTGGAATCGTTAATCTCTTCGTTTACAAGAGATGTCACTTGTTTACTTTCATTCAACCATATATCATATATCATCAGTGGGCTGTTTCGTTTTGCTTCAGTTGGTTGTCAGTCTGAAACTATTTTAGTAATGGAAGTTAGTTGGCGTTAGTGTAATGGTCATCGGTTCGTAAAGGCAAGAGTCAAGAGGTGAAAGGTGAAAGGTGACCCTTTATGCGAAAATTTTACCAGAAGGTGACAGGTGTAGAGGGAGTCGATAACACATGTCACATGTAACACTTTTTGATATTCGAGGAAGACATAAAATGCAAGATATGTGTACCTCGAAAATGAAAACAATGCTACATACAAACACAATCATCACGATAACCTAATCAGCAAATAACATGAAGAAGTATGAATTCACAAAATGCAAATATACAATGTGTACCTCTGAAAAAACAATGCCAAATGTCACGACCACTTTTTATACACATGCTATAGAATGCCGCTGATTGGTGGGAATATCCGAAATCGTCATGTCACCAAAGCCAAGGAAAGCATTTTCATTGGATTTACATGTTTTCAGAAATTGCACATCTTTTGGTCCCTTTTCCTCCTTGCGAGCTTACTCCTTCAACTTTCCAAGTTAACTCTAACACGTTCTCTGTAGAGATCTACGCATATCTTCCTCTATTGAAACGGTTTGTCAAATGAGGAAAACGAGAAAAATAGAGAAAAATATGACCACACGAGATCAATGTTCTTTCTTTTCTCTTTCGAACGAGAATCCTCCTCCTCCACTGACAAATCTTTCAACTCTCGAACTCGAACACACACAAACACCAGCATCCGAAATGATATCTTCTAACGACCGACGTCACCGTTCGATCCTCCTCGTAACGATGCAGTTACAGAAAAAACCTTCGTATCGAACAAGGAAGAAACTCTTGAGCAAAATTCTACGTTCCATTTGCCAACACGAGGATGAACTGTTTGCTGCCGTGGAGAACGATCTTGGAATTAGCAGCTGCATGCATTCAAGGAATTGCAAAGATGCTACCATGGAAGGAAGTAGTGGCATACAAGGTCAGTTGGAATGTGGTGCCCTCGTGCAAGAAATCACGGCATTGTATCAACAGCTTCTTACTTGTGAAAAGAAGGAAAAGAACCTTTCGAGTGCGAACACGACTATGATGTCGGAAGATGGAAGTGTTGGGACCATACGAAGCGTGGCAAAGGGGAATAGTAAAATGTCCTATCATGCTGTGAATAGTTTTCCTAATTCAAATGGTTTGAATTTGACTGGTAGTAGTCCAATGCTGCAATCGAGTAATTATAGAAAGGAAGGAGGAACAAGTGATAAGTATAAATGTGATGGTAAAGAATTCGAGATTATGCCATCTCATGCCTCATTACCATCTGCATCCATGTCCTCATCGTCACTATCTTCTCATTGTTTTAACATGGAAAGTGGTGCCATGGATAGTGCCAAGGTACGCGTACTGTTGGGACCTTGGCAACATCCATTATTTCTTCTTCTACAGCCGTTGTTATATGCCATTGCCGAGGGAAAGATGTGCATAGTACGGACTGGAGACAATGATTCAAAAAATTGTGCACGTATATTGGAAGAAGTATTACGGGATGCTTTTATGGACAATCGCAGTGGCAGGAAATATGGTAAATGCTATCGCATTACAGTGGGTAATAACAGTCACGTTTGTCGTAGTCTGAGATGCTTGACGTTGGGAGGAAGGACTGTTGCTACTTCTTACTCTACTAGAGCGGCAGAGAATTGCGATCCGTATGTGAATTTAAGACTAGGCCGTAAGGTACCCGTAATTGTCGATCGGAATCTGAGCAGTATGGAACTGTATCGTACTGCTCGTCGTATAGTAGAGGATAAACTTAAGCAGGATGGCAAGACGTTATATGGACCGGATTATGTCATCGTGCATGAATATGTAGCAGATGATTTTATTTCAACTGTGCGAACGATTTTAATGAACTCGTCTCACGATGACGATGATTATGATATCAATAATGTTCGTAAGAACAAGAAATATACAAATCCAAACCAGCTCCGTAAATTGATAATGGGTGTGCGCGAATTTCAAAATTTGATCCGTAAGAATAAGTCCGATACGTACAAACAAGCTTTATATGGTTTGAACGATCGTGATTGTGAAGAATTGAATGAAAATAATTTTCCAAGGTTAGTGATTGCTCGTAACCCTCCGTTGCATTCTCGATTAATGATTCAAGAAGCGTTCGGTCCGGTGTTGCCGGTTGTTACAGTTTGTAGCATGAAGGAGGCGGCCCAAATTGCCTCCCGCGTATCCCAAGCGATATCTCAAGAATACGACGTAATCGATGGTCGTCCAATGGCAATTTATGTTTATTCGAACAAGCGAGAAGTCGTCGATCGAATTGTTGGCAATGTTATCGGTACAGTAAGTGCGGGGGATAATGAAGGATTTTATCTTGCTAAGAACGCATTTCTTTCTTCGTCAACGTCTGACGTGGAAGAAACTCGTGACAGAGGCAAATACGAAAGTGATGGATTGGGTTGCGATCAAAATGATTCACCCGTGGATATTTCCTTTAATTCTTCATTAGAATGGTCGTTTGAGGTAGATCCTCCTGACGACGCTGTCAATGATGACATTGCTGAAGCTTCATTGAGCACCGAATCTCGCAGCGTCATGCTGAATCAGCTCTTGAGTTTCATGGACGTGAATATCGAAAATGACTTGAATACAACTTGTTCATTTTTAGCAACTTTGATGATGCTAGCGGTGTACAGAGGAAAAACTCCACCACTAATGATATGTACTTTTTTGTTCGTAATTTACCAGGCATCAGTCCAGAGAGTGAAAGAAAAAGTTAGTGGCGTTAATACTTAAAGCTTTCTCAGCACAAGTTAAATAAGAAGAATACTCAAATTTTGTTTTCTATCCAAGCCAAAAGGGGCATGAGTATCGACTTTAAAAAGTAAAGAAAGAGTGTTAAAGATTTTATCACTTGTTTGTAGAAAACTCATAGGAAGTTCTCCCTATTTTATACAAAAACGTGATTTCCAAGTATGACACGATGAAGAACAATGAACAATTTAGAATGTCCCCTTTCTCAATTTATGAACGTTTAACATATTACATATCATCCATCAATTGTCTATCGATTTTAGACCTAAGTTCCTCCATCTTTTGTTTTTCAGTTTTATTCTTTTCCAAATACTCCCGTAGATCTTTAACCCCCATAGCCTGATCGTATGCTTCTCTAGCGATCGCTTCGGAATCAACCCTCTCTTTATATTTCGTCATGGGCGCATCACTAGTATCAACCAACGCATCCTCCACCAATCCGGACGCATCCCGCATCGGTTTCAATACCGAATTTGCCAAAGGTGAACCAAGCACGATATCCACCAGGACACTCAGTATCACAACGAGCGGCACATACTGACGAAGTTCATTCAATTCTACAGATATTATCCAAGATGACGACGAGGAGTAAAACACAACATCATCTACCACCATCGCCATGGCCATTCTTCGCCTATGACTCGTATGAAACACCGACAAAGAGGATGCAGCTGCTGGGATAGGATCCTGTGTCGTAATCGATGCTCGTGAGGGCAGTGTCGTTACAAAGCCGTTGGTGTAATTATTTGTCAGTAAGAAGAGGTACCACACAAATGTGAGGATCTTCGTCATGGCATACACGTTGTCTTGGAGTTTTTGCATGTGTGTTTGGGATATGTTAATGTTTATGGTGTTTGTGAGTATGAGTATGAGTATGAGTGTGAGTATGAGTATGAGTATGAGTATGAGTATGAGTATTG
>Ga0209092_10003792_pt1 | contig 12887 bp, 12 predicted proteins | sample FraStrMetagenome_FD_187446 | JGI IMG/M metagenome (GOLD analysis project Ga0209092, IMG submission 187446) | Marine eukaryotic phytoplankton communities from Arctic Ocean - Fram Strait ARC3M Metagenome (SPAdes) (version 2) | ecosystem: Environmental > Aquatic > Marine > Oceanic | place: Fram...
ATTGTTTATTTGATTGTTTATTTGATTGTTTATTTGATTGTTTATTTGATTGTTTATTTGATTGTTTATTTGATTGTTTATTTGATTGTTTATTTGATTGTTTATTTGATTGTTTATTTGATTGTTTATTTGATTGTTTATTTGATTGTTTATTTGATTGTTTATTTGATTGTTTATTTGATTGTTTCTGTAATGTTTATGGTGTTTGAGTGTAGAAATGAGATTTTGTCGTCTTTCTTTTACCGTGTTCCAACATATTACTGGATTAGCTACACTGCATATTGATCATCAGAATTTGTCGAGCTTTATTCAAGTTAATTCCTCTTTAGTTTACAGTCGAAATCTAAATACTGACTTATCATTTTTAAAATCGATCAAAGATTGGATTCGTTAGACTAGCAAGGCATAATGAATGCTACATAGATTTTAGTGAGTACATTTGGAAAAATATTTATTTTGAGCATTCTATATCACATCACATATTTTGTATATGAATATAGGTTGATCATTACAATAATTGATATACACAAGGCTGCCTCAACACTAGCATTCCAGGTAAACATTTTAGGATGTCTCTTTCAGATATTTAAGCATCACTACTTGCAGCGACATGAATATGCGAAACATATTTTGATATTCTAATTGCTGAGGAGTATATCGTAAGGAAATGGTATCAACATGAAGCATTGTGTTCCAAACATTATACACACTGGAAATAATACCTCTGAGAATTGAATTTAAAGACATAAAAAGGCGGCAAATAATACCAAATACGGGAACACAAACACGAAATTGGTGTTGTTGTCGTTGGTACTGCTGTGTTGTAGTGAGAATGTCCAGGAATTATGTGAATTTCGATAGGCCTCAATGTATTTGACACAAAAGATTTGAGAATTTTCCTTGATTTTGATCAAACTCAAATTGTTATCAACAATCACAAAAATATGATACAACCCATCGTTTTCCAACTTTATATTGAATACGATTGCATTGTTAGCATGATCTTTTCTTGCGTCGTATTGACCAGTACGTGTACTTCTTTGTCAGTATGATGCAGTAGAAACCGCTCCATGCCAGTGTATTCTCACTGTCGTCACTAGTTTCTGATCAATCATGTGTTACCATGTTGATCACTTCATTCATTAGGTTCGTGCGCGACTTGTAATACGAACTTAGCTCCAGTGTATTTATCATTATACTCCGATTGACTATATGATAAAAATACTTGCATTTACTGTATGTACTACTTTAAAATGCAAACTATAAATTATTAATCACAATTTATCTACTTTACAGTTTAAAGTTGTCCATTCAGTTTGTCTTCTGACTTACTCCGTCATCAGTGCTAGAGCCAATCTATATATTGACTCTATCAGGTTATTCGCCTTTATAAACGCTCCATCAACCGCCATGCCGCCCAAAACCACCAACCGTACTCCTCTTCCTCGCACAGTAAAGAAAAACCAGGTTCCCGCCAATTCTGGCTCGGATTCAAATCCAAGGGCTCTCAGCCTAGAACCACCCCCAAATCTTCCTGGGACTACCCCAAGTGTTCCTAATTCAAACCCAGCAATACAACCTTCCTCTCAGGAGACCAGCGACATTTCTATTATCAACTCTCTTAAGCAAATACAAGAAAATATTGATATAAAAAATGCTCAACTAGAAAAGCTTCTTGCCAGTTTTGATTCGCGCCTTCAAAATGTGGAACAAACACCTACCCAAGCTACCGTGACCACGAAACTTGACCACATTGAACAGGAAACTTACAATGTTTCCAATAAAATCACAGATCTGCAACAATCTACATCTGATTTACGCACGGAAGTGACGGATGAAGTAGATGATATTCATGAAGATATGACTGAAATCACCAAAAAGTAAGATGCTTTATCTCGCAAGCAAACCAACTTACACTAGCACCCCAGACATTGCTATCCCACAAGCCTACCAACTCGCTTCGAAAACAGTCAATGTTAAAAATCTCTCCAAGGACTTATCAGTTAATTCATTCCAAAATGACAGTATCAAAACAATCATCACTACTTACTCAAGGATCTCTCAGGCAGTAGACATCGCTTGTGACACAGTTTATCTTCTTCCCAATCTAGAAACAAAACGCAATGTACCTGACTTCTATAAAGTGCTTGTTCCCACAAACGAAAATCATCGCATTTTCCCCTCAATCTATAATGGTTATAAAGCACTGTCAAACAGTCTCTACAACTATTTCCATTCCTCTACCACCATTCTTCCTAAAGCTGTTAAAGTCAAAGAAGCATGCAATGAGGTGCATACATCCGCTGATGGATTTGTTTACCTCACTTATATTCTCCATAAACCTTGCCACAATTCGGAGGAACCCCAGTTCAGCTACACAAAGAACTCGCAAAGCTCGCTATTAAATCTGGTGAAACCCTTCAAGAATACCACTTGCGAGCCGTAGAAATTCAACAGACGTTAGCATTCTCTCAGGTCACAATGAACAAGACCATATTCTTTCAGACTTACCTTGACCAACTCAGCGCAATCCCTTCTATCGTAACCTTCCTGGCGGACTTCAATCGTCGTTTCCGTTGCCATCTCCGCATCAATAGAGACAACATTGAGTTCCCAGATAGTATCACCGACATTTTCGACTATCTATCCGACAGCAAAGTTCCGATTGATCTTCTCGCACCATCCTCTTGTTTCACAGACGTACCAGAAACACCATCTGCATCCTATGGAAACAGACCCATTATGGTTGCAAAGCATGTGGAAGGAACCACCACGAAGACAATTGCTTCAGACGTGGTCTGGCGTTCCTTCCTCCATCGGAAGCCAAACGTATCACTCGATTCAACGAGCTTCATGGCTCGAAACCGAAAATCCCAAAAAGAGATTCCTTGCCACGTCCTTCCAATCCCTATCACAATCGAAAGAGAGACAACAGCAAGCTCCAGCGTTCAACAGCAAAAGCAGCAGAAGTTGGTTTCCATATACAAGAAGATGCAGCAATTGATCCTGATGAAGACCAAGATGATCAAGTCAATCATGAACACGCACCTGACATCACCGATACACTCTTCATGCAAGACTTGCACGATCCCGAGGAACATACACCTGCAGCGCAAATGGCAGAATACCAATTTCCATCAGTAAACATGGCATCGACAAATTTTCATCCTGTTACACAAAAAGAACAACGGAGACACCATCCCTAGTATAGAGGGATATGGCTCTATCATTGTGAGGCTCAAACATAAGCTGCATGTCATTCGAAATGTCGCCTACATGCCAGGCAACAACAAATGTACTCTCAGCGATCATCACCTCCACCGTACAAACAACTTTAAGTCAGGAATACATTCAATGCAAATTGACAATGATGGCTTTCAAACAAAAATAGTCGTCGATAAAATCAAAAACGCCTGGACTACGTCATGCATCGACAAAATCAAACCACTAGCATGTTCAGAAGCAACTCGAAAAATATCGTTAGCGGCAGATCTCATACATCATAAATGCGCACACTTCCACTACGGTCGCATCCGACACCTGGTACATCATGAACTCATCACAGGCCTTCCTACAAACTTACCTACGATGGAAAAACCTTGCCCAATCTGCCTTGCGATGAAATCCAGAAAAAATCCTCGCAAAAAGAAAGTCGACTGGTCTAAGTATGAACCAGGAGAATCCATCCACATGGATTTCGCATTTATGACGGAAACCAGCATACGTGGATTTACTGCATTTTTATCAATAAAAGATGCAGCCACGAATTACATGTGGATTTTCCTTTCCCGTAATAAAAGGCCTCCCTTTGATGTGATAACATTTTTCATCTCAATTTTAAAAAAGGAAAATCGTACCATCCGCTACGTACGTGTTGATGAAGATGGCCCTTGCCCAATCAACTGCATTCTGTAACCTCCTCCTTTTACATTCCATCACCCTACAAACTACAGGTGGGCATGCATCTAGTCTTAACAGCAAAAGCGAAAGTTTAAACAAAGTAGCAAAATATAAAGTGTCGTCTATATTAGCATCTACACAAATGGATCCTATGTTTTGGTGTTTTGCAATGTCACATGGGAACAACATCATCCGATACATGTCATTAAATCCAGCCAAAAATATGACGTCAAAGCAGGCTTGGACTAGTAAAAAGCCTGATTGGTCCGAATTCCGCATCCCTTTTTGTGACTTGTATGTGTTAGATTCAACACTTAACATCGACACAGCTAAAAAGCATACATTTCTGACTTTTAGCGCTTCAACCTCCATCATCTATTATTGGGATTCAGAAAAACGAAGTATAAAAAGATGTCATCATGCTTATTTTGATGATTTTTCCACATCAAAATCTATGAAAGATTACACATTAGCTGACAAACTCCTACATAATCATGATATATCAGAAAAGATATCAAAGAAAACAAAAATTATTCAGGATATTTAAAATCTTTATTTTACAAATCTTCTCCTTCTTCAGCCTTCTATCTTACAGATATGTTTATTCATATTGTAGATTTTACATCAACAAAACCTCCAAAACACGATCTCAACATCCAATTCGACGAAAATGTCGGCCTCCCGTATATTCATACGGTGTCGCCGCAAAGCTCTTTCTACCAACATCTGCCTCCACTTTATCGTCGAAACATATGGATCGTCTTCATATTGGACTCTGAACCAATCACGCCAACGGAAGTCTATAAAGCCATCGAATATAGCATCAAACAAAACCAACCCGTGATATCCATTATAATCTCCAAAAGAACGCCTCCCTCTAGAACAAACCTACTCACTCTCCGAGCTACCTTCGATCAAATTCAACAGTATCCGAAGAAAATCGCAAACTACGCCATCACCAACCCCACACGACCTATTACTCCTAAAAACGTCAAAGATTTCAATTATACAGGACTGAAACAACAATGGATGAAATCACTTTTCGAAAATTATACGAAAAATGCGAAGTCACACATTTACTGGACCTTTTCCTATCGAAGATGCACCTAAGAATGTCAACATTCTACGCTCAGTCGTAAATCATCGTGCCAAAGATATAGGTCATGACACGTATGACCTTTACTCTCGTCATTGCGCGAATAGGTCGACAATGATCAAAGGCCTCGATACCAAAGAGTCCTATGCAGCCATCGCCGTCATTGATTCCTGTAGAATAGTAATTGCAATAGCTTCTCGATATGGGTTAGTAATATACATCATCGATATCAAAAATGCATTTCAAACAACCCTCCTCAATCCTGATGAACGGATCTACTTGCACTTACTGCCTTATTATCTCCAATGGTTTCTAGAAACCTATCCCAACCATACCCTCCCACCGACCAAAACTATCTACATCCTCCAAAGCATACACGCAGTCCAAGGGACCAAGCCAGCCAGGAAACAATGGAGTGACCAAATCACTTCCCTCTTCAAAGCTATGGGAATGAAGAAAAATGCAACCGACAACGCAGTTTGGGTTAGTAAAAGAGGAAATGATATTATTATCTTGCTATCCGAAATAGATGACTTCATGCTGCTCGTTAGTCAAAAACACCTGTACCTTGACATAAAAACACGAATTGAAAAGTCTTATGATATCACCATGCAAGAAGGCCCTGTTCTCCAATACTTAAACCTTCAGATAATCCAAAGTGATGCAGGCATCAGCATTGATCAAACCAAACACATTTTTAAAATGCTCAAACCCCACTTCCCCATAAATTCGGCTTTCACTGCCACAGATATTCCTTTTCGCACAGATAGAGCATATGAAGAGGAAATGATGGACGCCGTCCCAGCCTCTCCCTCGGAACTGAAACTACTCGAGAAAGAATACAAATGCTCTTATGCGACCTTGTATGGCTAATTCCTTCATGTCGCCACAGTCACCAGACCGCAGATATCCTATGCGTTACTTAGACTCGGAAAATTTCAGTCAGGTCCATGCAAAACAGGATTTGAAGGACTAAAAAGAATGTTTCGGTATTTAGCTACTCACCCCAATACTCCAATCATGTATCCGAAAGGTCCGCAATCCACTCGCAACATCATCACATTCATACCGCACTTGAAACAACCTAAATCCATCACCATACCAAATACTTTGTCTCAACTTTGTGATGCCAACTATGGAACAGACCTCACCGACAGGAAACGCATATCAAGCTATATCAACCTCTACAACGGGTCAATTGTCTCACGGAAAGCAACGAAACAACTTGCCAGAGCCACTTCAACAACAGACGCCGAAATGCGAACCCTTTTCACTGGTCTAAAGAAAATTGTAACGTTCAGAAATTTTCTTACTCACCTTGGATTCCTAGAACCAGAACCAACGACCATCTCCGAAGATAATCAGGGTACCTCTGATATCGTTCACGCAGGCCGCCTCACTCGTCGAGTAAAGCATATTGGTATCCCTCTTTGCTATATCCATAACCAACACAAGCACGGCTCCTTTATCGTCAAACTCTGCCATACGACTCTCATGTTAGCGGATGGATTAAATAAAGAGTAAGCGGGACCGGTTATAAAGCGACATTCAAATCATTACACAGGCAAACGCTTCTACCCAAAACAAAACTCACCACATCATAATCCGCTCCTAACATATGCTCCACTGTCGACCTATTGTTTCGCAAGAATTACTGGATAATTCTTACGACAGGGGAGTGATACAACCCATCGTTTTCCAACTTTATGTTGAATACGATTGCATTGTTAGCATGATCTTTTCTTGCGCCGTATTGACCAGTACGTGTACTTTGTCAGTATGATGCAGTAGAAACCGCTCCATACTAGTGTATTCTCACTGTCGTCACTAGTTTCTGATCAATCATGTGTTACCATGTTGATCACTTTATTCATTAGGTTCGTGCACGACTTGTAATACGAACTTAGCTCCAGTGTATTTATCATTATACTCCGATTGACTATATGATAAAAATACTTGCATTTACTGTATGAACTACTTTAAAATGCAAACTATAAATTATCAATCACAATTTATCTACTTTACAGTTTAAAGTTGTCCATTCAGTTTGTCTTCTGACTTACTCCGTCATCAGTGCTAGAGCCAATCTATATATTGACTCTGTCAAAATATACTTTTGTCAAATGTCAATATATATCAAATACACAAGGAGTACTAATGGTATCTTGTGAAAATGCTTTAAAACTTAATTTACTTCTTACTGTAATGGTTTGTACAAAGAAGAAGTGCCTTGGACTTACGAATCTATGACGAAATTTCGAACAGCCGGTTCTCAATCACCAGCCCACATCAAAACCTAAAATTAAAGATAAATGCGCTTCATATCAAAATATTTTCACTGAATACTTTGTGGATTTCTTGGGATACTAAAATTACAAAATATACGCATGATTCTAAAGCTTGCATGGTGTATTGTTCAATCTAGAAACTTGGAGCTATTCTATGTAGGACCCATAAATTACTAAGCACTAAATCCTCTTTTTTTGTTGCTACGGTAATAATTTTTATTTTTGCAAACATTTTCAGAGTTGTGATGACGTCATTAGTAAATATATGCGTATTTGACACTGGAGAGTTCTTGGACTGTCCGAGTACACAAACGTAAATTTTGTGTTACCAATTTGTGTTTGCGTATTTGTTTTGCTTGGAATGCTCCTTCAATGAAAGCAATAGTTTTTAGGAAAATTGGGACCATGTGAACGAGAATCTAGACTCCTTCTGTCTATAGAGGCAGATGTGACAACTATTATTATTTCAGAGAATTAATCCGCTCATACGTACCCTAGTTAGGTTTGATTTCAAAGTACCCTAAGCCAAATGCGACATTTGGCCCTATAATGGAGTGTTTTTTTTGGCAATTATATAGACACATTACTTAACAACAATCTCCGTTGATACTTTTGGGTTTAAGGCGAAATTAGTGTTACTATGTAAAGTTATTCGTTTAGTTCGGTTAGAGATTTAAGGTTAAATTAGTCCTACTTCAGTTATTTTTATTTACATCGACAAATATTTAATACATTTTAAATTTTTCTGTATGTCCCGAATAAGTATGCATCATAGTTGTTATTAATAGTAGCGCGAGATCCAACGCCTTAATTATTTTTTGTATACGATGATATAGACATAAGAGGCAAAATATTGTTACATCCTAGCATGCTTGAACTTTAGAAATTTATTCACGAGTGACATATACTAATATTTTGTTTCGCAAAAGAAAAAAGATCCACATGCGAAAAGAATTCAATTAGAGCTTTTGGGAATACTCCTAATAAATAGAGTTTATTATATTCACATTCACGTATGTGTTCATATTAGATAATTAATCTTTTATAGGAACAGTAGTCCAAACAAAACAAAACTACCTCAAGTAATAAATTCCTCAAGTCGAAAAGAAGGCATTTTGAAAATAACAAAACGCTGGTTCAGTGTCATAAAGAAGGACATTCTGCTTCTACGGTAGGAGCAGGTTTTTACTGAACGTACTATTGGCTGTGATAGCTTGAAAGAATTTAGTGAAAAGTAACGACAATCGGATCAATAATCATACAGGAGTGGATTCCTTTTTTGTTGATCAATAAAACGTGTGAGTCACTAGTTGGAATACTTGATTGTGTATGAAGATATACAAGAAAACAGACAAATACGCAAAATAATGAGTACTGGTATAATTCTTTCCAGTGAACAACACCATCAGTCATCTACCCTGGAGCGGAGGTCAAAACTGCAAACAACAACATCCAAAGATCAAACTGAAGCACCTAATCAAACAAGTGATCATATTCAAGATTCACTCAACCCACTGCCAACAAACCCGCGCAAACCTCGATCTAAGAGGAATATTATGGCATCCAAACTCATCAATCCGGTATACATTCATTATGACTCACAACCACCCATTGCAAATAAAAGTATAGTTTCAAATGCAAGTACGAACACTAAAGATACAAATAGCCCCCCTCCAAATGAAAGTGGGAAGTTAATTCCGAACACCTGGTCTCGATCTCATATGAGATCCGTGCGCCGACTAGGTAATGAAGCATCTGAAAATAGTAATGAAACGGGAAGTCAAAGACAACCCCAAAGTTCAACAAAGGGTCCTTTGAATCGATCAGGACACTCTTCATACACGTCATTTAAAGATCCTGTAGAAGAAATTGTTCCAGTCGAGACCAAAGAAGAAGACCCCAAGTCTTGCTTTGATAGTCATTTTAAGATTCCAAATGATGATCGAGTGAACGAACGTGGAAAGATCATCAACTCTTTCTTTGGGGAAACGAATACAACAGTGAATGTGAGCTTATCAACATCGCCAAGTAAACCCTCAAAAGCAGTCTTGTCCAATAAATTGAAAGCCTCTTCTAAATATAACAAAAGCCCAATCAATAATGTCAATGGTGCCGTTTCTGTTGACTCAATGATAGTGACGGCAAAAAAAAGCTCATCCGCAAGACGACTTCGTGAAATTAGAAGCAGAGAAAGAGGAAGACGAGGAGCAGGACATTCAGCTTTAAGAAATGAAAACGAAAAGGCACAAGGGACAGTACGTTTTCAACAACAATATGAACCAAAAATGGATGAGCTATACTACCCTGAACCTACAGATTATGACTTCGAATATGATCGATTTGGTTTTGTCATTGATAACACGGCAAACGACCAAACTACTCAATTACCTACTCTACCGCCAACTTCTTCCACAATAGAAATGGATGCGCCTAAATTGCAGCAGACTATGAACCCTGAGGAACTAGAAGCGAAACGAGAAGCAAAATGGATTAAAATGTTGGATCAATGGGATAAGATAATCACTGCCTCACCCACCTCCGCCCAACAGACAAGACTAAAACGTCGTGTTCGCAAAGGCATACCTCATAATATTCGTGGAAGAGTTTGGGCTACGTTGGCCAATATACCTCAAAAAACCAGTGGAGAGAAGAAAGGAGAGTACAAACATTTGCTGAAGGTCGCAAGCAAAACAAGTGGGAAAGGAGGGATTTTGAATAGCGTGTTTCACTTGGATCCGCGCCAGGAATATCCACAACCACAAATGAATCAAGAGGAACAGGAAAAAGATGGATTGGGACTGTTGGGAGTTTGTGGTTCAAAAGAATCTGAACAAGTGTTTAAAGATACGATCGAAAGGGATGTAAATCGAACATTTCCTACGCATAAGATGTTTTTAGATGAAGAACAAGAACCTGAAACCGAAGACGAAGGCGCGAGTGGCGATGACACCAAGAGGAAAGCGTCTTATTTTCTCAAGGCTAAAGGTGGTCAAGCCGCCCTTCGAAGAGTCTTACGAGCATATAGTATCATCGATCCTGAAGTAGGATACTGTCAAGGGATGAACTTTATCAGTGCCATGTTTATTATCGTATTAAAGGATAAAGAAGAGCAAGCGTTTTGGTTATTGGAGAGTATTATGGAGGATTCTCCCTGTCGTATGCGCGGATTATTCGGGAACGGTATGGCTCAAGCTCAAGAAGTACTCTTCATTGCAGAAAAGGCCATCTATCAATATCTACCAAATATTGCAGCACACTTTGACAGGGAAAATATCCATGTCACTATGTTTGCGACTCAATGGTTACTAACCATGTATTCATCTTGCTTTTCATTTGATCTAGTCATGAGAGTTTGGGATTGTTTCTTATTTGAGGGGTGGAAGATTGCCTATCGTGTCATGCTTGCAATTTTGTCTATTTATGAAAAAGAATTGCTTTCCATGAGGTTTGAGGATATATTGGAATTTTTGAAAGTAATGCCAACTATTGTAGACGGTGAACTCGTTATGCAAACCGCTTTCGATATCCCACTTAGAACTAAACATATTACGAAGTACAGGTTAGACTATGTGACCAAGGGTGGTGGGGTTAGTTCTCACGGTAGTCGAAGGAGTAGGAGAAATTATGAGGATGAAAAAGAATAACTTAGTGAAACAAATGAATACCAAATGATTGAAGCTAAATTGGAAAAAGATATGTTTTTGATGCTGAATGTTGATGCTCAAGTCTTAAATAAATTGCTAGCAGTCTTGTAAAACGGCAATTTAATTAGTTAACAGATTATTGTAATAATCTAAAACTTGTTCGATTGCTTATTGGTTTTATGAAAAAATGTCGTCTCGCATTCTAAGATTCGTTTGACGTTACTAATGAGACTTTCATTTCACGGTTGAGCCTTGGTTCATGGAAATTGTAAACTACATGATTTGGTTACGACAGTCAACATAAAATGTATATTCTAACATGATCAATTAAACATAATTCATTTCCATGAATTGATATCTAATTGTATACCACATCCCATTTGATTTTGTATGATATAAAAAATTGTTTCTGCTTCAAAGAGAGAATTATCATAAAATTGTTCAAGCGTTAATTACTTAGTTAATCCCAGGAAAAAAATGCTGTATCCAATCAATGCATGGTGATCAATCGAAATAAAGTGTCAATTTGATATCAGCATGGTCACAAGCAAAGACAGAGTGCCCACATCTATCTTCGTACTCTTTCATATGAATATGGAATGTTTTGCAAAAGTATTCTAAACCCCTTTATTTATTAGTTATCCATACTGTATCCTACGTACGAAAAGTCATCGCAAACATTTTTGAGAGTCATTGTTCAATCCCGAACGCGGGAAATATGGCAATTGTAACCTCCTGGGAAAAGCCTCTGGTTCTACAAAACCACTCTATATTGTCATAAAAGCAAGAGCTTTGTTGATTCATCACAACAAACAAGTGCATGATTGATATTTCAAGCAGGATCATATTTATTTAACGTGAAGTATAGCAGGTATCATGATTTTTAAAAGGAACAATAACAAAGTGAGAACTACTATATCATTTCTCTGCTTGACACTTGGATATTTCGCACAGATTTCTGAGGCAAATGAAACACAATCCGAGCAAGATAATGATGCAAAACAGAGCCAACTTTATTTGCGCTCCAGCGTACAGCGTCAAACAAGTTTTCTAACTAAAGATATTGAACATATAGAACCACTACTATCTTCACCTGGCGTACATGAAAAACAGGGTCATGAACCTTTGATCATGCACACATTCTTTCATCGTATTGACCCTACCGAATATCACAAATATGGAGGAATGACAGATGAATCAGATACAAACCTATTATTAACGTGGGAAGCCGCTTGGAAGGCATCCGGGTTTCAAACGAAAATAGTAACATTGGAAGATGCCAAACATCATCCAGCCTACGAAAAATTTGACAGATTGTTGAATTTGGAAAAGATGCCTTTTGGTTATTATGATAAGCTATGTTTTCTAAGATGGCTTGCTATGGCCGCAGTAGGTGGGGGTTTTATGAGTGATTACGATACTTTCCCAGTTCGTTCTTTCTCTAAGGAGCATATGACGATGAAAGATTTACCTAATGATGGAAAACTTACAGTCTTTGATACCGTACGATTAGGCGGTGTACCGTCTGTCGTCTCCGGCTCCGCTGCAGAGTTTGATCGTATTGCACATTCCCTACTTTACAATAATTTGCAAGTTGGTGTACGAGAAAAGTTTTGGAGTGACATGTTGGCATTGATGGATGTATACCAAAAAAATTCTGACGAATATATATTGACAGATGCAGTCTTAAAAGGAAACAATGCATTGAGTGGAATGGATAAACATATCGTTCGAGGAACAGAAAGTACTTTAAGATCCTGTCGTACTGTGGTTGGTGGAAATATTGCAGTTCATTTCTCTCATTTTTCGATCACTGATAGTGTTGAAAAGGGATACTTGCCCGCCGGTACATCGCCATCGGATCGCCCCAAGGTTGCAGATGAATTTTTGAGGGATTGGGCTACAGCTTGTCCAGATTTATTGAATGAGCAATATATCATTCAATGATCATCATAAAAT
>Ga0209092_10003793_pt1 | contig 12883 bp, 14 predicted proteins | sample FraStrMetagenome_FD_187446 | JGI IMG/M metagenome (GOLD analysis project Ga0209092, IMG submission 187446) | Marine eukaryotic phytoplankton communities from Arctic Ocean - Fram Strait ARC3M Metagenome (SPAdes) (version 2) | ecosystem: Environmental > Aquatic > Marine > Oceanic | place: Fram...
ATTATGACGATTTAAGCCTGTTGAGAACAAATATACTACAAAGTAATTTATACCTGGTACAAGAGTAGAAGTTAATAAAATAAAAGCATACAGTTTAAAAAAAAATATACGTATCGTATTATTATACATGTACGGCACATGTACATGTACTCCAAACAAGTGAGACAGAACAGAACAACAGCAAACCACAGTTTCGAAACAACCTCTCATAAACTAAATTTTACAGAAATCAATGAACAAAGATCGATTACCAAGCCACCCTGAAGCAACAAGACATTTTTGTCAGGAAGCTAGCGGCATATTATCCTCGTTGCGTACGGGACCGCCGGCAGTAGCATATGGAGACCTCGTGTCTGATCTTCGTTCCCTTCGTCGTACCTTAAAGACGGAGCATCTCGTCGAAGTTGAGGGTGATGGTGATGGTGACGGTGTAGTAAAACATGAGGGTGTGAGTGAAAGTAGTGATGCCCAGTCAAGTGAATGTAAAGACGGTGAGGAGGGAGAGGAGGCGAATAGATTACTGGATCCGTTCCTTGCGGTTGTTCTTGATGGGCAGGCGTTTGGACGGCATACCATGGCAGCGTTACGCGCAATATATCGATTGCTCGAACGAGGATCGTTGTTGTCGCTCGTTCATTTTCATAAGCTTAAAAATTTGTCACTTGATTCTGTTACGAAAGGCGTGCTGGGGTGTAAATTTGAACAGACTGATGTAGCAGGGGATGAATTAGTCGAAATGGCACTGGCTGATTTGTTAGGTTTGCTAATTGCACTAGATAGCGCTAAACTCGTATCCATGGATAAAGAGGTGAATCGTATGGTAAACGATGGGGGAGGAGATAGGAATGACGTCGATGCGTTTCATTATGTGACACCGCTCAAATCGGAAACAAGGATGGAAGCGTTCACAACGGTTTTTTTGGCAAGGAATACCTTCGTTCATTCCCCTGCATTATGTTATCATATTGAAGGGGTGTTGTTAGGTATGATCTCTGCCACATTTAGTGGAACTCATGATGGAAAGCAGAGGAAGAATGTAAAGGCCTCTGCAATGGAAGACGCGGCAATAGCCATGCTTGAATTTCTCACTCAGCAGCTTCTTCATACTCCACTTCTTACCCCCTCTTCCGGTGCTGGTGGGATAATCAACAATGAGGCTCAAACTCTTCACGATGCAACAAGGATTTTGTGCATGAAACTTGTAAGGTGTGTTGTTCGCGAAGTATGGGGTAATGCAGATAGGGAAGAATCGCTTTCTATTTCGAAGTTTCAAGACCGTACACATGATGAACGAAATGTTCGTTCTTTGCTTTCTATAGTTCAGGACGAATTGTGCCTCGCTTTGCTTATAATTGGGCAAGTAGCAGGTAACGATGTATTATCTTTAGAAGTACTTTCAGAAGTTTGCGCCACTATCGCAACACTCTGGGGAACCAGCCCGTTTTTAAGGAAACAACTATATGTACACTTTGAAGCAATAATTAATGGATTTTTCGTTCGAGCATTAGCTCAATTAAGATGTAGACCTGTCCCCGTTGACTCTGAACAGTATGAACTAAATCAATCTTTCGACTCTGAGTGCGAAATAATTTTGGAATCCCTTGTTGACATGATGTGTATACTGGATATTTCGAAGGACTCCAGTATTTCTACTCTTGAGATCCTCTTCTTGGCATATGATTGCAATATGAATTGCCCTAATGTCTTAGCTAGGCTTTTCGACGAACTTTGTCTTTGCTGCATTGACGGTGAAAAGAAAGAGTCGCGAAACGTAAGTCGAAGTGACATTATACAACACGAATTATATGAATTATTTTCTCACAGTCATTTCTGGTATACGAAAGGTACCAGCTCACTTCAAAGAACTATGTGCAGAAACTCTCACTGTAGGGTTGAAATGTGCAATGCATGGATCCGCTCTTTCTGGAGAAAGAAAAGAATTCAATTTTGATGCTTTGCGTCAGATCAAGTCGAAGAAAAGTCTTATGTTGGAGGGAGCAATTTTGTTCAATGAGAAATCTTCGAAAGGAATAAATTTTTTGGTAGATAACAATGTTTTTCCACTTCATCCTTCACCTAAAGAAGTATCATTGTTTTTAAGACAAGGAATTTCACTGGGTCTTGGTAAAGTTGCTGTAGGGGGCTACTTGGGAGAGAAGGGGAAGTCTTCTAATCCTTTGAGAAGCATACCGGATTACGAAAGAGATTGGTTTCACGACCAAGTGTTGGTTGAGTACTGCAACTTATTTTACTTTGAACAGCAAAGTTTACTAGGTAAGAAGCGTATACTCAAGTCGATGACGTGCCAATTTATTATTGCAGATCTAACTTCATATTAGATGGTTTAAGGATGTTTTTATCATCTTTTCGATTACCAGGAGAAGCTCAACAAATCGATCGCATAATCCAATCTTTTGCTGAAAGTTGTGGACGACAGTGCAAAGAGACAATAAATCTTAACCTTTTTAGTGAAAATGAAAAACGCGCGACAGATGCTGCCTATCTCCTGGCCTTTTCTATCATCATGTTGAATACCGATCTTCATAATCCGAATATTCGCCCCGATCGAAAGATGTCCCTTGATGCGTTCGTTAAGAATAATACTGATTATGGACGTGAAATCACCGATGAAGGAAAGCCTCTACCTAGAGATTTTCTGGAGGGAATCTATGAAAGTATTAAAGTTGAAGAAATTCGAACTGAAGGTGAAGGTGCTGACGGTGTCATGACAATAGATCAATGGAATGACGTGGTAATTGGAAGGAGGGGTGGCCTTCATATTGCGGACTCGGATGAGATCGAACGTCATGCCAATGATATGAGTCAAGAAGTCAAATGGCTAGTTTTCGATTTCATCGGGGGACCGTTAATTAAAGCTATACATGGATTCTGGAAAACGAATGTCGGTGAAGGTAAAAGGGGTAACAATGGTTTGCTAGGTACCCTAGAAGCTAGACTTGGAATGGATTTGGCAAATGAAGTACTCATTGGATTACATGACATAAATCACACGGTGGAATTTAATAAAGTTCTAAAATCTGTTTGTGAAGCATCAGGCTTATTGCGCTTTTCTCAAGTGGAAGCAGATAGGCGCGATATGCTCCTATATTCCGTAAAGAAGCAAAGTGCTCTTATTGTCGCAATCAATATCGCACTTCGATTGGGAAATATTTTGAATCGAGATAGTTGGTCGGTACGGTATTGCTTTCGTATAAATGATGCTGAGTTCTTGCGTCTGCGTGTCTAAATTTGTCCTTACTTCTCGATTTGTAGGCTATTTATGGCATAATATTTGAACTTCGAGATCTGAAGCTGATCAGTAGAAAGGCTCTGACTGAGACTGACCCCGATTTTCTCAACTCGTTTTCTAGGAGATTTTTCAACGCAAATTTGGTTACCTGGAACTCGAATAAGGAAGAAGATCTAAATGACAGCGGTGTGTTCAATGTTGTTTTTGGTAGTTTCTTCTCCTCTGGACAGAAAGAAGAGATCGATGCTGATCGTCTAGATACAGATCTGGTTGGAAGTATTCACGGAAAAGAAAAGTCCATTATATGGGACGAAAGTGCTGCTAGCGACGATGAAGAAGATGACACTACATCAGATATGAGTATTAGCGTAAATGGACCCCAATTTGAGAACTTGCTGGCCAAAGAAGACATTGTCTTCTACGAAACGTCTGAAGTACGATGCTCCCAACGTTCGCGTGTGCGCAAACGTTTATCGGCAACATGTGACCTGAAAGGACTTATATCCGAAAGTCGCTTTTTGACTATGGAAAGCATTTCCAATCAGCTCAAAGGACTTATCAGTTATGTTGAAAATGTTGAAATCAATCGTGTCTCCGATACGGGTCTCTCTCTCGATGATGTCGAGGACAAGAGTCAAACCGTATGTGTGAGCCCAGCATCGGAAGCTTTTGCGGAAGTTCTCATCTGTGAAATAGCTCTAAAAAATAGAGATCGTCTTGGATCTCTGTGGGGGGAGGTGCTTTATCAGCACTACATGAAGCGCTTAGGACACAGCGATGCCGATAGCTCGGTTTCAAAGATAACATCCGGTATTGAAAAATGTGCCATGGGTTTACTTCGAATAATAATAAGAGCCACTAGAAGAGGAGAAAGTGCTAATGAAATGTTTAACTCGTTGTCATTATTACATCCTCCGAAAGGGAGAGAATGCTGCCGATTGTTAGTTAAACAGTATTCTAAAGGAATTTGGAGAATGTGTGCGGATGCAGATTCCATAGTGAAACTCAGTGAATCAAATTGGGATTCTATACTCGCTTTAATGAAATTTTGTGCTGTTAACGCTTCCGAACCAAATGTCAACATTGAAGGATCTTCGAAGATTTCAACTGACGATACGGGTCTCGTGATTTTTCGGTCGCTGCATGCTCTACTGCACTCTGTTGAGCTGAAAGATTTAGTTCCGCTTTCAGTTATTGACACAATCAACGCCCTAATAGTAAGCAGCATAGATCGCGCACATTCTCAAGTTGCAGTGGCTGCGTTAGACCTCTTACTTGTGTTGCATTCAAGGTTAGGAGTATCAGTATCAAGTGCTTCGCACGAAAATGACTGTTACTGGCTAGAATCTTGGATTCCCGTCCTTAATTGTATGGCTTCCTCGGCCGACTGTCGATGCGCAGTAAGTGATCTTATTGTAAACTATATATACGCTTTGCCTCAATGCATCCTGTCTTTTTCTTTCGCAGACTACCCGTCAGCATGCGTTGTCAATGCTGGCTGACGCTATAATTGACTCTCACGGAAAAGCAGTAAGTTTTTTATTATTATTTTTAGACGGCCTATCGTCTCAAAACTTTTGTCTCTTTGAAACGTCAAGATCCCACGTGATGAAATTTTCATGATACTGAACAAATACTGTATAAACTTGGCAGCGAATAGAATCCGCGATCTAGTTCAACGGGACGATCTTGAGTCCAATGTGAATGAAGTAACCAATGAACTTGACCTATGTATGTCATTGGCCTTCAAAACTTTCCTACATCATTTGCATATACAAAATCTTTCCTCAGACATGGAGTCATTTTCATCGTTATGGTTTGCACTTTTGCAGACTGTCCACTTGCTCATTGGAGAAGAGATTGAGACGGAAAATGCGGAACAAGACTCAAACGTGTTGCAGAAGATTAGAAGGTCTAGACTCTTGGCGTCAGCAAAGGAAAGCGCTACGGAGCGACTTCAAAATGCTGTCATGGTATTGATTGGCTATAATATCATTGAGAGATCAGATGCTCAACTTCAATCTGGAGATATTAGCGACGAGACTTGGTCGTTTCTGAGGACTATGAAATTTTGCTCTTCCCGGATTGATGAATGGGTGTTATTAGAAAGTGAAGCTAATACCGACACTAACAATTTGACAGAATCTACCTCGATGAACTCGATACATAGTATCGCGCAATAATGTCACGTTGAAACTCTTCAAAATGAGAATTTTTGTTATCTGACTCTGATATTTATTCTCACGTTTGAGTAGCTCAAAACTTTCCATTTTCAAAATTCCGAGCTATGATCTCTATCTTAGAAAAGTACCAAAGCCTAAACACTGCACCATGCTCCGAACCTTTATGATGTCTTTGCTTGATATATTTTTATATAAGTGTTATTCTTGGAACAGTTATCACAAAAATTTATGCATATACGAGAGTCTTTGTAGAATACTATATTGTAGAACTAGTGACAACTATTTTGTAGTGCCAAATCCTGAAAATCCCATCATGGCAGCCATTCCAGGATCCAATTCAGCCTCATATTCGACTTCTTCTTCCTGTGCTTTCTTCTTCTCTTCTTTTTTTCTCTTGCGCTCAGCCCTTCGGCGGGTTATTTCTTCATCCTTTTCTTCGATCGATGCCTCCAAATCTGGCTCGTCATTCTTCATTCCATTCCCAGTTGTTCGTTTTCTCTCATCTTCCTCCTCTCGCTTGCGCTTCAATAAACTTAGTCGCTCTTGTACATCGGATAAAGTCGACTTCTCCGTACGCATAGAATATCCTAACGCACGTTGATGCTTGCGACCATTGATATGATCCAAATAGGTCATACTATCTTTCAAAATACAGTCACAAACTTTACAATACCATCCAGCCCCGGACGCAGTTTTTGTAACTCCGTCCGTCTTATTGACGGTCGCTTCTTCCACCGAAATAATTTCTCTCGTATGAAGCTTACTTTCTAAATCTACCTTTTCCGACCTAGCCTTCAAAAACGCCCTTTTAGAAAACATCGGCTTTGCTCTACCATCATTAGCTTTCCGGAATTCTTCCTTTTCATCCTCGTCTTTTAATGTAACATCTTCGTTTCCATTCGACAAGGAGGGCTGTTGTATTTTGCCTCCACCCTTTCGCCGTTCTGCTGCTCTGGCTTCATACTTTTCAGTATCCCATGTTCGTCGTTCTACGTTTGCAGCCTGAACATATCCTAAATCATTGTTTTTCTTCTTCTTTCCTGGTGCCATTGTTCTTGTTGGTTGCCACCGCCGTCGATTTCATTGTATGTTTTTTGCCTTGTAATTTTTTCTGTGCCAATAAATGTTTGGAAGATTTATGACCACAGTCATGACCATATTTATGGCCATGATAGGATCAGTGTCCATCTGAAGAATACAAAGTTTTAGCTATAACCGTTATTAATAAATTATACTTCAAAGTACTTCAAGTAATTTATTGTGGACTACATGTAGCTTGTGGACTTGACATGACTTTTGTAATACTCGTACGCATGATAAATGGGCTTGATATACAAAAATTACAAAATATTAATAGGGAGTCACTAAGTTTAAATACAAACATACTTTTATTTGAACTATTCCCATTGAACATTTAATCTTTAAACGAGCTTTCTTCAAGCTCTACCTACTTCATTGCGTCAGCTTTTTTTTTCTCCGGCGAGCGAGAGATTGACACTACCGCCGCTCATGGATCTGCGCATCATCATCATCCAACACCTCTCAAACTCATCCTCATTCATCTCTTTTCTCTTCTTCTCTACACATCATCATTATTATCACATTGATTGATTGATTGATTGATTGATTGATTGATTGATTCATCAAGAGACAATAGTAGCAGCAGCAGCAGCAGCAGCAGCAGCCAGTATCATTACAGTCACACCTCCACCTGCTACCAAATACCTCTTTCTCATCGAAAACAACAACAACAACAAGATTTCGAAATTCCGATCCTATCTCAACATTTAAACACACACACACATACACACACACACACTGCAAAAGAAACATGAAGATCTCTCCCCTCGCATTAACATCACTCGCTTTCATCGGCACTGTAAGTGCCTTCACTCCTTCACATCCGTTCGTGGCTCAACGCAGTGGTAGCAAGCAGATGATGATGCCACTGGATTTGGATTCGTTCACGAGCATCGGCGATGCGATGCAACATGTTTTCCCCTCAGTCGTACTTTCGGCGGATGACCTGGATGCTGTATCGGGTGCCGCGGCTGCTGTGGTGGATGCCGTTTCGAATGTGGATCCTACGGGGGCAGTGACGGAAGTGGCGAAGAATGATAATGGTTGGTTCGGGTTCCTGGAAGGTCCTATTGAGGGATTGTTGCAGATTATTCACGGTGGACTTCTTTCTGCTGGTATGAGTGCTGATTCGTGGGGTGTTAGTATTACTGTCATGACTGTGTTGATTAAGTTGCTTACCTATCCCTTGACAAAGACTCAGCTTGAGAGTACTACCAAGATGCAACAGCTGCAACCTATTGTGAAGGATGTTCAAGCTAAGTATCAGTCGAATCCTGATGTGATGAATCAGAAAATTTCTGAGATTTACCAAACGAACGAGATTAATCCATTGGCAGGTTGTTTACCTGCATTTTTGCAAATTCCTGTCTTTATCGGGCTTTATCGTGCTGTGCTCCAGTTGGCGAAGGATAATAAATTGAACGAGCCCTATTTATGGTTACCAAATCTTGAGGGACCAGTTTACGGCGCAGACCCTGCACATGGGTCTGACTGGATTTTCCAAGGATGGCATGATGGCGTTCCTTCTCTTGGATGGGATGATACAGTCGCATTTTTGGCAATTCCTGTCATTTTGATTGCCTCTCAATTTATTTCTCAGGCGCTTATGACTCCTAAGGATCAAAGCCAGGATGGTCAAAATCAGATCATTTTGAAAGTACTTCCATTAATGGTCGGTTGGTTTTCTCTTAACGTACCGGCAGCCCTAGGAATATATTGGATTACTAACAACGTCATCACAACGATCATTACTTTGCAAATCAGAAGTTCTCTTCCGTCCGTGGCACCTGTCACTCCCGGAACTTCGTCGTCTACATCGGTTTCAATGTCTACTGGTACAGACGACTGGAGTCCTGTAACAAAGAGAGATAAACCAACTGGTTTTGCTACACCCTCGGGGTTGAGTGACGATGGTGTAAAAACTATCACTGCGATAGATGCTGAGGTTGTAGATGGAGATGAAATTGGAGTAAGCGATGACGATGTCTTTGATGCTGTTCCCCAAAAACCTAAGTCCAAGGTAAGTACACAAGTAAATACTTTTTGAGTAGAAATCTGTTTCAAAAAATTACTAATATCATTCTACCAGAAACGAGGGAAGAAGAAGAAAGGTGGAAAAAAGAAATAGACTTGGCGCCTCGTTAATAACAAACGAAAGTGGCCCTCGTGCATTATAATCAGATTGTGTTTCGAGGATACAAAATCTAATTTTAGTGCCTAGCAGTATTGTTGATTATAAGCAATATATTTGTGACATTAACTTCCAATTATTCACTCCTGATCAATAATGTTGTCGGTAGAAGTAGCTAATAATCAAGAATATTAGATCAGAGTGGATTACATTCATTTGTTTGTTTTCGCTTTATCCTTTTTCAATTTCATACTCATCAAAGGCATAGTCCCGCATTTTGCCTGGGGTGATGAGTATGCATCTTTTACCATCAAAACCAAATCCTTTCTCTATGGCAAATTTATTTGCTAAAGGTCCAAATGAAATGAGTGAATTAAGCGGCTGACATACGAATGTATAACATATGGAAATAGACTGACAAATTTACGACAATGTCCAGTTTAGTAAATTAAAACTTAAAACGTACTTATTCCTTTCTAGTATGCTCGACCTCCTTTTGACGACCATGGAACTACAAACTTCTAGCACAGGAATGGAGGCCTAAGAGCTCGAAGCGATCGAAGCGGTCAGGGGTGCCTCTTCGATACATGTTTCAAGTAACGCTGTTTTTGGTACTGACCCCTAAAAGACAAAATCGAAGGTAAGCAGACTTGATAATGGTTTTGACAAGACAATCTGCTTCACAGATTACTATTTTGTTTTCCCAAACACGCCGAAAGAAGATAAAAATGCAAATATAAGAACTAAGTTTGGCGTCTTAAAAGGTATAAGCGTTATTGTTTATTTCGCAGAAGCCACGTGATTAGGAATCGTACCTAAGAAAAAGTGCAAACGACAGCGAAGCACACAATGAAAGAGAAAAGATAATAGTTTTTCCTAAACTTTACAATTCTGAGTCAAACAGATCGCTTCTTTTCCACCAAGTTCTTATGCATGTCCCTCTGCTCTAAAAACATACCATGGCCCTCTCCAGATTTAATCACTACTGTATCGCTGTTGAAGCTTTTTCAGTATGTTCCATTCGCGGCCTGGAAATTTTTTTAGAAGAGCGGTCACTTCTGATTCCTTGCTCGGATCTACTTCACGAATATAAGCAATGCACTTGTCGTATGGGCCGGATTCGTGTAATTCTGCAGTTGATCTTTTCGGTGGTGCTTCTTTCGTCCATATTCTCCAGGTTCGTGATTCATCATGAATTCTCAATTCAAGATCTCCATCAGGAGAAGTTCTTGCCTGGTCAAGAAGCATGTCGGCAGTTTTGAAATCCTTCTCGAGCCTTGCAACATCCCTCTGCTTCAATAAACCTTCAACAAGATCAGCGTTCACGCAAGCATCGTTTTCTGGTGTTGTTGGAATCTGTCTCCAACTCCTTGGACCTTTCCAATTACCATCACCTTTGATATCTGCCAACGTATCTGGTACTGCATTCATCCCATCAATAGCATTCCACCACAGCTTCAGCCGATCATCTAAATGAACCCCGAAGTCGTATTTGAGATCGTCACGTATTTTGTCGGCAGCATCAAAATCTTTCCTAATTCTAGCCTTATCACGAAGGCTGATCATATGTTCTACATAATTTCTGTCCTTCTCTGAAATTAAAGAAGAATTGTCTTCATTAGCACATCGCCACTGTTTGCCTCTTTTTCTATTACCACTGACATTCTCAAACGCCTTTCCCCGCTTACTTTGCTCTTGTCTATCGGGGCGTACATACAAATCGCTACCTTCTAAGGGATGATCACGCATTATCTTTATCGCATGTTTGGCATCATCGACAGTCTCAAACTGGACAATGCCGCAGCCCTTTGAATCCCCATTGGCGTCAACGGACACTGAAGCAAATACAACTACATATGTGGTGAAATATACAATTTTGAAAGAAATAGCGTTAGATTTTGCGACGAAAAGAAAAATTGGTGATCACCGCTTACCTTCACCAGCTACACGAAAATGATCCTTCACATCTTGCCAACTAGCAGATTGCGGTAAACCTTCCACAAACACACGGGTGCCCTGAAAGTCTTCACGAAATGTCTTAGACTTCCCGCTAGCACCATCATCGTCGTCAACTTCCAAAATTTCAGGTGGCATATAATAACCCTTCCCACTACCAGACGATAGAGCAGAAATTTTCATCGTTCGTGGCCTGTCAAACTGGAAACCATTGGGACAAGCTCGTTTTGAAAGGGTTTTTGAAGTACCGGTAGTTCCCAACGCTGAGATATGACATAAATTTCTTCTTCCATGACAAGCAAATAAGGTCATGATTTCCGAAGCCGCTCGGAAAGCCGACGAACTGAACGGAACAGAGCTATACATTATTATAAATATTGTTCGATGAAGGTGTGATTTCATGTTGTTTGCTGGTTATGACTTTCGATGATAGTTTACAAGCCTATAAAGATAACAGTAATTGTTCTTCAGCATGCATCTCGAAAACGTAATTTTGTACCTTCCTTCTACCCGGTAGTCAGAGTGATGAACGGCAAAACATCAAATATCAAATATCAAATATCAAATATCAAATAGGTGGTTGTCAAGAGAGGAGTTAATTTCAATATATACGTTACTAATTAGCTTTATCTATAAAAAGGGGTCAGAGAGCTCACTCACGTAAGATATGCCGAATTCATCGGAGGAGTAATGGACGGCATCCCTCCCTTACTACCCCAGCATCACGATGATGGGGAACTTCATGGGAAAGTAAACAAGCTCTATGTGAAACACTGGATAGGAGAAAACTGCCTTATGTCCGAACATGGTCCGTGGAGCAAAAACATCTCACGCAATGAAAGCGCCCTCGGATACGGAATCAATCTTTGCAAGGACTCAACGCTTGGTGAAAATTCATTTACGTCTGCATGTCTACCAGAGTGTTGGATCACCAAAGAATGTTGGCCAATCACGCACATGTTGCCATGACTATCCAGCTCTGTTCGAGCTTCCTCGCCTCCATCCGTAACTCCAGCACTTGCACTCATAAGTTCCCCGACTGTGCGACATAAGTGTGGATTCGGACATGGATATGCGGCTAAATAAGCCAGTGAAGAAGTTCCCGGCTGCAGTGTCATTGAGTCAATATCTCCCCTTGATGCAAGTGGGGGAGTACCTGGAGACACGTCAGGGCCAAGTCATTCAGATTTCTTGCCTGAAGACCGCGATAGAATGCCTTGAAGCTTGGTAGCAAACTTGACTACCCTCTCATCACGAGAGCTCGCTCCAGAGGCTGCCGCTGCAGTAGCATTGGCTGATGTCCCACCTGAAAATTCAGAAAGGGCATTACAGAGAGCGTTAAACTGCTCATCACTCTGCTTCTCTTCATCTAGCGTTTAGATTCTTGTTCCTGAATGACGCTGGCGACAGTAGAACGTAGTTGGCGCTTGGTCACAGGCCCATCTTTTTCATCACTAGTTTTACTCTTGCCATTGTTCTTGCCATTTCGTTGCTTCTGACGCCAGGACTTGAGTTCAACCTTCTGAGGATCAGAGAGTGTTTTATACTCTGCGTCAGTGTAGTAACTAAATTCAACATCAGTTGATCCAACACTTTCCTTCCGCCCTGTCGATACATTCGCCCCGGAAACATTTGCAATTGTATGACCTTATTTTTGGGCCTTACGCTGCCTGGGAAATAGGATCCACAGGGAGAATGTAGGCCACACAAGCTTCAAAATTATTGCGTTTGGCATTCACCCCTGTTTTATCTGCACGGACATGAGCAATAGCCGCGATCAAGTTAGGATCGGAGCACTGGATTGCCTCCATTAACAAAGGGACTCTCGTAGGTTCGTCCGGGAGCTGGAATACGACGTGCTCAGAGCACTGCTGTATTAAAATATAGCCGGCACGGTGTTGTACAATAAACATTTCCAAAGAGAAGGCTGAGTTGCCCTTCCATACCCTTGTTTTCAAGAAGCTCTCCTGCGATTTCAACTCTTTCACCCACTTATCCTCCCCTGCGTGTTGTGCTATCAACGTATTGTAGGCTTGACGGCCATTCTTGCTGCGTTTATGATGGCTTGATGGAGGCGGCATAAATGGTTGATCGAGTCGCAGCTTCAAGATAGTCATATACCATTTTATTGTCATCCCGAAACAACGAATGGGTATTGTTGATAGTTGATTTTAATAATATGCAATCAGCCAATGTAGCTAGATATTTATCCTCACGAACGTTTAATCCAATGAAGATATGCGTAGTATTAGAACCAACTAGGATATAACAATATCTATCGTT
>Ga0209092_10003795_pt1 | contig 12880 bp, 8 predicted proteins | sample FraStrMetagenome_FD_187446 | JGI IMG/M metagenome (GOLD analysis project Ga0209092, IMG submission 187446) | Marine eukaryotic phytoplankton communities from Arctic Ocean - Fram Strait ARC3M Metagenome (SPAdes) (version 2) | ecosystem: Environmental > Aquatic > Marine > Oceanic | place: Fram...
ACTCAAGCTGCTAACAACTTTGTACTTTTCAAAGGAATCTAATGATTCAACATTAATAACAATCCCTGCCTTCGGGCGGGGGTTTTTATATGACATTAGCCCCTTACTACTTATATACTAAGGCTAGTGTCACATTTTTAAACTATTTAATTTTATTATATTATGGCTAAACAAGCTAAAGCAAAGCAAGTTGAGGTTGCACCTCAAGAAAAAGCAGTAACAACAATAGCTGCTCCAGTAAAACCTGCAAAATCATCGTGGGAAATCAAAGATAGAGTTTATTACCTGACAGGCAATAAAAACCCTTTAACATTAACAATACCTGGAAAGCACACTAGGAAACATGCATTGTTATATTTTGATGAGTCAACTGGAAAACAAAGAGAGATAAGATATGCAACTAATCAGGACTCACCCTTAGTAGATGAACAAAAAGGGGAAGTTACAATGGGACATATTAGGTTTCACGGAGGTACTCTGCAAGTTTCAAAAGAACAGCAGAACCTACAAAAATTACTATCAATATACCACCCTTTGAAAGGTAAATTATATCAAGAGTTTAGCGCAGTTGCAGAAGCTTCTGATGATTTAGATATTTTAGATCTTCAAATAGATGCATTAAATGCAGCTAGAGGTATGGACGTAGATCACGGAGAAGCTATATTAAGAGTTGAGATGGGATCTAAAGTAAACTCAATGAGTTCTAAAGAACTTAAAAGAGACTTACTATTGTTTGCTAGAAACAATCCAGCATTGTTCTTAAACTTAGCTAATGACGAAAATGTACAACTAAGGAATTTTGCTATTAGAGCACAGGAAGTTGGCATTATAAGGTTATCGCAAGATCAAAGAACATTTACATGGGGATCAAATGATAGAAAATTAATGAACGTTCCTTTTGATGAAAACCCTTACTCAGCGTTTGCGGCTTTCTTAAAAACGGATGAAGGAGTAGAAATCTATAAGTCTATAGATAAAAAACTATAATAACATGTGATACTAGTATGAGGCGGTTTAGGCCGCCTTTTTAGTATACAAAAATAAAAAAAAATGGTAAATATAAATACTGTATATAAAACAGTCCTGTACGTATTAAACAAAGAGCAGAGAGGTTATATTCCACCTGATGAATTTAATAGTTTAGCTCAACAGGTTCAGTTTGAAATATTTCAATCGTATTTTCCTGACGGAAACCAATTAAATCGTCAAAACCAAAACAATACTCAAAATGACACTGAGTTTTTTAACACATTTAAAAACAACAGCAATAAGTTAATACCATTTGAATCAGAGATTGAATATGAGTATAACATAACGGCGAAAGCTTGGGAGCCACAAGCTTCTATAGGAAACATACAGCAAAATGATATAATTTATCTTTATGGAGATATAATAGCAACGTATGCCAGCTCTTTAGTGGGAAACACTAGTCCTCAAGCTATTTCTTCTGGAGTTGAATCTGTCGTGCAGTTAGCAACTGTAAAAGACTACAATAAAATAACTAGATCTAAACTAACTTCACCAACATCTAAATACCCTTTAGCAACTTCTATAAGGCCACTAAATTCTACAGGTTCAAGTTCAAATTTTAAAGTAGAACCACTACCAGACTTTTTAAGAATAAACTGTTTAATAAGTCCACCAACTCCTAAATGGGGGTTCACGGTTGGTTCTCTCGGTCAATACTTGTTCAATAGTGGATCTTCTCAAAACTTTTTATTAGATGTATCTGAACAAAGTAATTTAATAAGTGGTATATTAAAATACGCAGGCATAGTAATTAATGATCCTGGCATAATAGATTTAGCTTCTCAAGAAATAGCTAAAGTGCAGGCTAACGAAAAATCTTAAATAAATGAGTTCAATAACAGAAACAAACCAACAGTATTACCAAGGAGCTCAAGGGTTTCTAGCAGATGCAACAACGACGTCCTTTATTACAACTTTTACTACTGATTTAGCGTTTGGAAGTTATGATTCTACGGAGGTTAATTATGCTTTAAATAATTTTAAATTTTACTCTAGTCCTAGCGGCCTTCCAGGTACTTTTGATGAATTTACATCTGCTTACGTGGTTTTAAATAATACTATAACACTAGGTACAGCAAGCGCACCAGTGTTACCTATACCTGGACATTATTATGTAGTTCAACTTAAATCTTTAGATGGTGGTAATTATGGAGATGGTGATGCTTTTGGAACGACTGTTGAGGATAACTACGGAAGTTACGAATATATAACGCTAAACGATGCAATTGATAATTTCATGGTTGGTTACGTAGGTGACGGCAAACTAATACAAACAGCTAAAAAGTCAGATGTATTGTTTTTCGCTAAGAGAAGTTTACAAGAGTTTAGCTACGACACGTTAAAGAGTATTCATTCTCAAGAGCTTAGCATACCACCTAGTCTAAGTGTAGCAATACCTCAAGACTACGTTAATTACGTTAGAGTTTCTTGGATAGATCAATTAGGTGTAAAAAGAATTATATATCCAGCAAACAACCTAACTATAAACCCATATGAAAACCCTATACAAGATGCTCAAGGAATTCCTATTCAAAGTAATTTTGCTGATAATTTAGAAGGGACTTCTATAACAGAGGATCGTTGGGCAAATGCCAATGACAATTTAATCAATGGTCAATTCTTTAACAACATAGACGACTTTGCTTATTGGGCTAGTTATAATGGTTTAAATGGAGATTTTAATTGGGGTAGACGATATGGTCTTGATCCTCAAACATCCCAAGCTAATGGTTGGTTTACACTAAACGAAAGAGAAGGTAAAATGTCTTTTTCTAGCGATCTAGCTAATAAACTCATTGTATTAGAATACATCTCTGATGGTTTAGGACATGACAAGGATACTAAAGTTCCTAAGCTGGCTGAAGATGCTCTATATGCGTCTATACTGTATTCTATAGTGTCTACTAGATCTGGTCAACAAGAATATCTAGTACAAAGACTTCAAAAAGATAGAAGAGCTAAATTGAGAAATGCAAAAATAAGGTTATCTAACATTAAGCTTGATGAGATAGTTCAAGTAATGAGAGGTAAGTCTAAATGGATTAAACACTAAAATTAAATGGCTAAAGTTTTAAATACATTTTTAAAGTCCAAGATGAATAAAGACTTGGATGCTCGTATAATACCTGAGGGTGAATATAGAGACGCGCAGAATGCTCAAGTTAGCAAATCTGAATCCGAGAATGTCGGTAATTTAGAAAACGTTCTTGGTAACGTAAGCATAGAAAACTTTAACACTTTAACCGGAGTGTCAGGTTTAATATGCGTAGGAGTTTTTAGTGATGAAATAAACAACACTGTTTATTTATTCTTCACAACAAACCAACAAACACAGTACGATCCAACTGATTCTAATTTTATTATATCCTACAATACACTTAACAATCCAAACAGCGCCTCTAGAATATTAGTTGAAGGAGCTTTTTTAAATTTCTCAACTCAAAACCAAATATACGGTATAAATATATTAGAAGATTTATTATTTTTTACTGACAATAGAAATCAACCTAGAGTTATAGATGTAACTCTTGCCGGAGGATCTTTTTACTCAACTGAAGATCAAATATCAGTAGCTAAATATAATCCTTACCAAGCAATAGAGTTATTTCAAAAAAATACAGAAGCCGAACAAGCTGGTTCTGTAATTCCTTATGAAACCACTATGAAAGACGTTAGTAGTATTTTTCTTCCTAACGGAGGTAGTGCTATAATTACAGACCCTAGTGGAACTTTAGCTACAATAAATTTTTCTGGTTTAGTAGGTGAGATAAACGACTCTAGCTCTCCTTATGGAACTTCTGTTACTGTTGGATTAATGAATATGATAAATAGGGAAGTAAATATTATTCCAGGTGTATCAATTACTAGTTTAAATAGTCCTACGCAAATAACTCTAAGCGCTCCTATAACGTTTAGTCAAGATCAAAAAATAGTTTTTAACAAAAATCCTTTTTATGAAGCTGATTTTGGCGGTGATCCTGATTACTTAGAAGATAGATTTGTAAGGTTTAGTTATAGATTTAAATACCAAGACAACACTTATTCTATATTTGCTCCATTTACACAAACAGCTTTTATACCTAAGCAAGATGGTTATTTCATGTACGCTAGTGGTGACAATCCCGCAAAAGACGATCAATCTGATTCTTATAGAAGTACAGTTGTATCTTTCATGGAGAACAAAGTTAATAAAATTGACTTAAAAATTCCTCTTCCTTTTCCAAACTACAGCATGCGAGATGCTTTGAAGTTAAAAGAAATAGACATTTTATACAAAGAGTCAGATGCTGTCGCAGTAAGAGTTATAGAAACAATAAAGACAGACGAAGTAACAAATCAATCTTCTATAGCTTTGGTTAACGGCAATCAAACACCTGGCGCTGCGGGAGCCGATATAGCTATAGATGGTGTGTTAGGTGGTATAGAAATTGGTTCTACAATCGAAGGTGTTGGAATACCTGCTAACACTACAGTAGTTAGCTTTTCACCGACAGATCCTAGTAATCCATCTTCAGGAAATATAAGATTAGATCAGCCCGTACCTAACTTGGACGATAACGTGTTATTGTTTATAAACGACATAAGATTTTTTAAATACGAATACAATTCTTCAAAGCCTACAAAAACATTACCAGAGGCTGAGTTAGTAAGAGTTTTTGACAAAACACCTGTAAGATCTTTAGCTCAAGAAGTATCAGGAAACAGAGTTATATATGGTAATTTTGAAAACAAACATACTCCACCTGAGTTTATAAATTACAATGTTGCTGCAACTGACAAGTTATCATTCAACTTAAATGAAATTTTTGTAGTTTACAATGGAGGTTCTGCAGTATATCCAGCAGGAACTTCTATAACTGTTACAATAGGTAAAGTACCAAATGGTGGTATAGGAGGTTTTTTTCCTGGTATGGTTTTAACTTGCTTTGATTACGGAGCTGTTATACCTGAAGGAACACAGGTAACGGTTACTTCATCTAACACGCAGGGAGCTTCTGTTATTGAATTAGACCAAGATGTAACCTTGCCAGCTGGCACTGTTACTTTTGCGTTTTTACCCGGAGGATCAGTTGAAAACACATCTTCTAAAATTGAATACCCTAGCAGCTCATTGAAAACAAATAGAAACTATCAAGTGGGATTTGTGTTATCAGATAGATATGGTAGACAATCTACCGTTATTTTGTCTAATAATGAAGATATAATAAAAATAAATAATATATCATACTCTGGTTCTACCTTGTACTCACCCTACATAAGTGAAGGCTTAGACACTGATGCTTGGCCTGGTAATTCTTTAAAAGTTTTAGTAAACGAAGCTATAGATGGAGCATCTACAGGATTGTATAACGGTGATGTTAATAGTTTAGATTATAATCCTTTAGGTTGGTATTCTTACAAGATAGTAGTTAAACAAACTCAACAGGAATACTATAACATATATCTACCAGGCGTGATGTCTTCTTATCCAAATGATCAAGTTAAGGAATTAAATCAAACATCTCATGTTGTTTTAATAAACGACAATATTAATAAAGTGCCAAGAGATTTAAATGAGGTTGGACCAGAGCAAAGACAGTTTAGAAGTTCGGTAAGATTATTTGGTAGAGTTCAAAACACTATTCAATCTATTTCTGATTTAAATCCTGGAGCATCAAATATACAGTATTATCCGGGAATATCATCTGACACTGTTTCTACTATATCAACTATCAATGATTTGTTTGAATATGATCCAAGCAAACCTCCTCAACCAAACTATTTCCCTCAGTTCTATTCTTTAAATTCAAATCCATTAGTGGCTAGAATAACTACTGCCAACTTAATAGGTCAAGTGTCAACTACTAATTACTTACCTGGTAGTGGAGTTGTTGAGTCGGCAGTTCCACCAGGTTCTGCATCTGCAAGTTTTGGAATGATTACAGTAACTGGACCTATTGGAGATGATGATTTAGAAGGTTACTTAATTACTGGCCCTGGAATACCTGATGAAACATATATAAGAACAAACACCACAACGGGAACGATTTTAGAAGTAACATTAGAAGATAAAGGTGGCGTTACAGTACTGGTTAGTGTTGAAGAAAGAGCGTTAATGAGTTGGGTTAAAACAAGTCAAGCTGGTGGTCAACCTCCTTTTGAATTAGTAACACCTGGTATTCAGTACTTAGCCGTGTATGAAACAGAGCCATTTGAGAGTTTATTAGATCTTTATTGGGAAACTTCTTCATCTGGTTTAATATCTGATTTAAACTCAGCTGTTTTAAATAACCAGTCAAATCCAGCAGGCGCAAGTTTAGGTCCAATAAGTACTCAAGGATTTAATGAAGGTTTAACAAAAAGCGGTCAAGTTTTTACAAGTAATTTTGGCTTGTTAGACAGTTTTGGTAGTTCTATAGCTTTAGACACAGCTGCTGGTGATACTCTTGTTTTAGACTCAGTGGTTAATGGATTAGGTGAGTCCTGTGTAGGGCCTTTTGATTCACCTAGAGATTTCTTTAGATTAGAAGATACCAGCGCAGGAGGTGCTACACCTGGTATAGGTCCATGGAATGTTCGAACAACAAAGGCAAGAATATCCCCCGTTGATGTGTACGGCACAACCCCTGCTCAAAGTTATTGGGAAAACATGTTCTACATGAATGATGAAGATAATTCACCTCAAGGTTTTAATAGACTAAGACAGTTTACTTTTAATTTTATTGCAACAATACACGGAACTAACTCAGGTGGTGATGTAGTCGCTCAAGTTACTAACATATCTATAAATGCTAATTTAGGTAATGTACCTCCAGTTTTTTATAGAGTAAAGCCAACACCAATTAATCCTATTACCTCAGGAGTTCAGTATGGGACTATTAATAGCACAGCAATTCCAGACCCTGTAGAGTTTGAAGCAAACCCTGAAGTTAGAGATTTGGTTTTTCTGCAAGCATCTAATGGCAATGCTAATATAGATATAACTTACAGTGGCGATTTTCTAGGTACTAGAGATCTACAGTATGAGACAGGGCCTCAAGAAGTTAACATAGTATCTCAAACAATAGGTTCTATAGGTGGACCACCAGCTCAGACTTTAGACGGACTTCCTATATTTGCTATAGAGTCTACTAACTCCTATACCACTGACCTTAAATATAACAAGTTTAAGCTAATTAACACTCAATATAATAACACTCAACTATCTTCAACTCTTTATTTTGTAAAAGTAAGACTAAGAGATGGTGGAGCTTCTACTGAAGTCAATTTTAGAGTAGACATGCGCGTAGTTATAACGAAGGAAATGATATTTAATAGAGTTGGACAATCTGTACCTATGCGATATTTAAAGCAGCGATTTTTACCTGTAGATCCAGGCACTGGAAGACCTTCCACAGCCAGTGGGATTATTTCAGCAAACGATGATCAAAACCAGGAATTTGATTCAAACGGTAGCCCATATGGTTTGAATTGGACCAATGACCATAGATCTCAACTGTATCCTTTTACTTGTTTTTATTTAGAAGCAGGAACACCTGGGTTGGGGGTTCAAGGAGATGGTTTTTACGCTTACGCTGGAGGATTTTTTGATACAAACCTTGATTCAAGTTGTAATGATGTCACAGGTGCTTCCAATTCTCTAGTTAGTTACTCTGGAGCAGGTAACGATATAGTTATACCTAGATTTTCGCCAAACTCACAGGGGCATCAATGCCAAACTAATATATTAAGAAGTCAAGGTGGTTTGGTCAACCAATTGAGTACAAGATCTCCTTATGTTAAAGGATATATGACTATAACCAATATACCAGGACAAGGTGGTCTGGGATATAACCAGGTTCAAGTAGACCCAAATAGCGCTCAATTCCCTGATTTTATACCTAAAAGAGGTATGAGATGTTATGCTAGGGACTGGGTTAGATGGGATCTCGATAAAGATTTAGGTAAACCATTTAGTTTACAATTAGGCATATCTAGAGGAACAAGATACCCACAGAGAATTAATTCATACAATTCAACAACAGGCGTTATAACTTTTCAAAACCCTGTAATCAACAACAATGGAGAGGGTCCTGCTGGACCTCAAAGCCTAAACGGTGGAGAAGATCCTATACTTGGTTGGCAAGTAGGAGACGATCTTAACTTTTTTGGTGGTCTAGCTTCTGAAGCAAACCCTTGGTTTTTTGGTCGTACTCAGCGGGAACTAGCGATGCTGCTAGCATTTAGTGAGTGGGGACCTGGTTTTTGGTACCAAGGTGGAGCGTGGCATGCTAGAACTACTGCTTTTGAGCCTGACTACCCAAGAAACAATTTTTTCAGTGTTAACTTTGGTCAACCTAGCTGCGAACCCCCTAACGCAGCAATATATAATTGGAACACAGATGAACTTGCCAGCATAGCAAGTCAATGTAGTGAGTTTTTAGGAGTACCTTCTCAACCAAATTTCTCAACAGGAGACTTTACGTTTTCATTCATATAATGTAATATATAAAAAAAATAAGTAATAATCAACCATGGCAGGAGCTCAAATAGAAGTAAAGTACTTTAATACATTTCTACTGAAAAAAGTAAGCACGACAGGTAATGTCACTCAAGGTGAAATAATATACAATGGATCCTTTGGCGTACCAGGTGAGGCGCTTGTTGGTGGTATTCAAGGTGGTTACCCTGTTTTATTAGGTCAGAATAATGTCAATAGTTGGGTAATAGAAGAGTCTAGAATTAGAGGCGGATATAACAATACATCTGTAGATTTTGGTGCAAAAGCGTATTTAATAGAAAACGAACCTAGTGGTGTTAGAAGGTTTAACACGTTGATATATTCAGGTATATTTAATTCAAAAACCGGAATAAACAAGACTAATGTTTTCTCAGTAGGCACAGATATAACTAAATCCGCAGATCCTGCAAATGGTTCTATTCAAAAACTATATGCAGAAGATACTAATTTAAATGTTTTTCAAGAACTAAAAGTTAGTAGAGCATTAATAGATAAAGACGCAATATATTCAGCAGAAGGAGGAGGTACAGTTACGGCTAGTAATTTAGTTATAGGTGTTATACAGCCTATTCTAGGTAAGTATGGTATTTCTCAAAATCCAGAAAGTTTTGCTATATACGGTAATAGAAAGTATTTTTCAGATAAAAATAACAACGCAATTCTTAGGTTGTCAGGAGGATCTATAGAAGAAATATCTTCACTAGGAATGAAAGACTTTTTTAGAGATAATATAAATAGAGTTAATACAGCTCAAGGTTTAGGTAAAATACTTGGTGCATATGATATATACACCAGTGAGTATGTTACTTCTTTACAATTCAGCAGTAACTCTGAAAACGAAGATGATGGTTTTGTTACTTTAAGCTTTGACGAGAGAGCTAAAGGTTGGCCTAGTTTTTTCAGCTATCAACCAGATCAAATGTTTAGTTTAAGAAATAACTTTTATTCAGTTAAAACTAGCGATCTTGGTGTTGCTCAATTATGGAGACATAATAGCACTCAAGTTAATAGAGGTAGTTTTTATGGAGAAAATCATAGAACATCTATTACTTTCGTGCTAAACCCAATGCCTACTAACTCTAAAACATTTAAAACTATAGGCTATCAAGGCAGCAACGGATGGGAGGTAAATAGTATGGTTTCTAATTCAACCGGAACTGTATACAACAACAACAATAGTTTCTCTGTATTATCATTAGATAGTATTTCTCAAATAAAAAGTTATACTGAAGGAGAGTACGTTGTAACAGAAGGATCTGGAAATAGTTTATCTGCTTCTAGTTTAACTACAGTCTCATTAGATGTAAATAGTGTTAACGGCATAATAAGAGCTGGAGATTCTGTTAGTGGTGTTGGAGTTACTGGCGGAACAATAGTTGTTAGTTATGATGCGGGTAATGGAGATTTAGTGGTAAACTTACTTTTTAATAATTTACTAGCAAACACGTTACTTAGTTTTACAGGAGCTGTTACAAGAGTTGAGTACAGCACGGTTTTTGGTAACAATATACCAGGACTACCTAGATATTATGCTGGTTTTAATTTAAAAGAAAATAAGTATGTTTCTAATGTTACAAACAATTCTTTAGCGTCAAACGGTGAAGTTGTGTTTGGCGACTCCGTAGGTGGCATAAAAGGTTATTATTCAACAGTTACAATGTCAACTGATCTAACAACTGATCTTGGTGGTGAAAAAACGTTATTTTCTGTAGAAAGTTTTTATGACGTAAACAATGGTTATTAAATTTAATTAAATGGAACAATCTTTAATAGATAAAAAAATCAATGAAGATCTTCAAAGAATAAATCATTTTAGAGACAATATAATGAAATTTGAAGAGCAACTAGTGAATCTACCGGGATCTTATGGCGATGGTAATTCTCCTGGACAAGACAAAGAAGTTAATAAAGTAAATCCACTAAAGCATACATTTGCCGGTGGTTGTTATATAAGAGAGATATTTATGCCTAAAGGGCAAGTGATAACTACTGGCATACACAAAAAAGAACATCCTTATTTTATACTAAAAGGTAAAGTGTCTGTGTTGACAGAGAACGGTATAGAACAGTTCAAAGCTCCTCATAGTGGCATAACACAACCTGGAACTAAAAGATTAATATACATACATCAAGACACTCTATGGACAACTGTACATGCTACAGATAAAACTAATGTTGAAGATGTTATGAAAGAAATAATAGCAGAGGACTTTGATGATCCGCTTGTCAGTATAGAGGTTATGCATGATAAGTTAAAATTAAAAAATAAATAATATGAGTGTAGTAGCAGCAGGTATTGGCGCGGCGATTAGCATAGGAGGTGCTATATTTGGAAGTAGCGCCGCTAGAAGAGCTAAGAGAAGAGCAGCAAGAAAAGCCAGAAAATTAGAAGGAAAACTTCGACAAATGGAAGCTAACAGGCAAGATATAATAAACCCTTATGCAGGAGTTACTAGTCTTAGCAATATGTTAAGTAATCCTTTTGATAAACTCACTGTAGCTACAAAATCTACTGAGATACAAATGGAGCAAACAGATCTTGCTTTAGCAAATACGCTAGACACGCTTATGGCTACTGGCGCAAGCGCTGGTGGTGCTACTGCTTTAGCGCAAGCTGCTTTACAGTCTAAAAAAGGTGTAGCTGCAAGTATTGAAAGCCAAGAAGTTGCTAACGATGCTAAAAGAGCACAAGGAGAAGCTACTCTAATGCAACAAAAGAAAAGCGAAGCGCAAAGAATGCAGGCAGCGGATGTTTCTGGTAAACAATTTGTTTATGGTGAGACTGAAAAAAGAGAAATAACTGCTATGAATAGAGTTTCTAATCAAATCGCGGCATTAAGAGGTCAAGAAGCACAAGCACAAGCAGATCAAACAGCTGCAATAACAGGTGGAATCGGTGCTGTAGCTGGTATAGCTGGTGGTTTAGGTGGAAAATTAGGTTAATAACTAAAAAAATGGAGAACAAAAATATACTATACAATTTAACGCTAAAGCAAGCTAATCAGAGTAATGCTTTAGCTTACAATAGAAATTATGTTGCTAGCAATATAGATACCACGTTTGGATTATTAGACAACGCTTATAGAGGTACTGGCAAAACATATGCTAAACTTAAAATGGCGGTAGATTCTGGCAATTGTATAGGGGAGAGCTGTGAATACGAGCATAACCAATTAATAAGAATAGAAGCCGCTCCTGCTAAGTCTTTAGCTTTTGTAGAGTCTTTAGTAGATCAATTATCTACAACTGAAGATGAATACTACGACCCTAACAATAACTACGTTTTTATGGTTGCTAATTCTATAATGACTAATAAGCCTGGTTTTTCAAAAACAGAAGGTTATGACGTTTATTTAGATCTAATAGAAGATGGTTCTCAACGTATAACTTTTACAGGACCTATGATTGAGACTCCTTTAGTTATAAATAGCAATACTTTAAAAGCTTTGCTTGATTCAAACACCGATCTTGTTTCACCAACTCCAGCTATTAATGAAGACATGTTGAGACTATTAACAGAAGTTTCTATTTTAGCTGAAGGATCTTCTCAAGACGGCAAGCTAACGCCTCAAGCCGCTATAGCTGATGAGTTTATATTGAAGAACACAGACGGTTCTTACGACTACGAGATAATAGATATAGGTAACGGAAAAGGTAGAAACATACTTCAATTTGATTTAAACAAGATTGAAATAAAAGCTAAGCCATTTATAAACGCAGAAGTAGCAGGTCTTATGAGTTCTGAGCAAGAAGTTATAGCTGCATGGAATGTTTTTATAGGAAAAGAATCTAGCGTTGAAGAAGATGACCAAATGGTTCAAAACGCTAATGCCGGAGATCACTCTTGGTCTTACGAAGAAGACCTACCTTTGTCACAGGATAATAAAGTAATTTTTGAAAAAAAATATGCAGAGTATTTTATGAAAAACTATTTAAAGCAATTTACAACAATGAAACTACCTCTTGTAGAGGAAGACGCTGCCGTGTTTGATTTAGCAGAAGGCAAGAAAGCAAAGGCTCAAAAGTACGTTGATGATAACAATTTAAATTAAATTAAATGACTGTAGTAGAAAAAGTAGAAGAATTACAAAACATAAAACCACCTCTTAGCAGAGAAGAATTTGAAAGCAGATTAAACGCTTACAAAGCTTCTCAACCTAAAGAAGAGGTTAAGCAAGAGCTAAAGGAAGACGCTAAGGTTGATTCTAAGGAGACTAAAGAAAAACCTGAGTCAAATACTGAGACAGAGGGAAAGACAAACGACTCTGCAAATGCGGACCAAGGTGTGGAGTCAGGAAAGAGTACAAAGTCCGATTCGGAAAGTGGAGATTTACAGCCGTCAGAGAAAAATGATTTTGATTTTTTAAACGG
>Ga0209092_10003798_pt1 | contig 12866 bp, 13 predicted proteins | sample FraStrMetagenome_FD_187446 | JGI IMG/M metagenome (GOLD analysis project Ga0209092, IMG submission 187446) | Marine eukaryotic phytoplankton communities from Arctic Ocean - Fram Strait ARC3M Metagenome (SPAdes) (version 2) | ecosystem: Environmental > Aquatic > Marine > Oceanic | place: Fram...
CGCAGGTTATCGATTATTGGATGCGAGTAATATGATTGGATTTTTGTTTGCAGGTTTACTGCTGCCAATGTTTGCGAAAATGTTGAAAGAAAAAATATCCATTTTGCCTTTAGTTAAAATGAGTGCGTTGATGATTTGGTCAGGCTCAATTACGTTGAGTTTCGCTACTTATTTTTTCCAAAATGAAATTGTAGAATTATTATACCTCGAAGCTACACCTTACTGGGGTGAAGTTTTGGGGATTTTGATGTTAAGTTTTATAGCGGTGAGTGGAACTTATATTTTTGGAACTTTGCTGACTGCCAACGGGAGTTTGAAAAAAATGAATTATATTTTAATTGTCGCTGTTATTCTAAATATTGTTTTCAATTTTATGCTAATTCCAAAATATGGTGCTTTAGGGGCAGCTTGGACAACTTTAGTAACTCAGTTCTTTTCTATGTTTGCTCAGGTAGTTTTGGTAAAAAAAGAATTTGGTTGGAAAACTAACCTTAGGGAAACCTTACGAATTTTAATTTTTTGTATTTGTATTGTTATAATTACCTACGGTTGCTATAATTATTTAGGAATAAATTGGATAATTCGATTTGGACTAAGTTTATCTGCAGGAATCGGTCTAGCATTTTTACTTGGATTAGTGAATTTAAAATTTGCTTTTGATTTTTTGAAAAATAAATTCTAACCTCCTAGTAAAACACCCTCCTCTTTCCTCGCTTTAAGAATAAAAGAGATCGCGATGGAAAAACCCAATTTAATTTTGAAACCTAAGTTTTGAATATTAAGCTCTGATAAAATAATGACTGAAATTTAAGCAAAATTCAATCTTAAAATGGAGAAAAGCGTTCCAATTAATCTTGGGTTTAGTGCCATTTAATTAGAATGTATTTACATGTTATTCAACATCATGCTAGTCGGATAATTAGAATTGTCGGAAATGATACAACATAAGCAGGTTATTATTTGTCTTTTTTAGTAGGGATCTAAGTCTAGATGAGTAATTTTATGTTTTTAACATTGTATTATATAGTTTTGCCCAAACCTCCTCAAACTAAGTTAGCATCAATCGGAACAGAGAAAAAAGGGTTTGATTTTATGCCCTGTTATTTTTTAATAGAAAAACAACCGTTCAACACTTTCACTAAAAAGAAATTTATTATCACTAGTAATTTTACCAACCTAGATTTAATTTACAATAACAATAATTTAACACCAATCTCCAATCATTCTACTTTCAGATTTGGTAACTTTAGTTCCGTTTTAATTTTTAACTAAATGTAATTATTATGAAAAAAATAAGCTTTCTATCTATTTTTGCATTCCTCCTTGGATTCAATGCCTCCGCTCAAGCTCCCAATCAACAATTAGCAAGTAACGATTATGCAAAGGCTTTCGCTAACTTAATGAACACCAAAAATAAAATAGAGAAAACACAAGGTTCTCCATATGTGTTTGATGAATGGGAAAGTGGAATTGTCGTTTTCAGAGGAGAAGAAGGAGGAGAATTCAAAAATATAAAAATTGATTTGATGAATAATCAATTAGAAGTATTGTACATGAATACAGAAAAAGTTTTGCCTGCTAAAGATTTTAAAATGGTTAAACTTAATCGCCCAGATTTAAATGCAAATACTTTTTTCCAAAAAGCCTCTGACTTCAAATATGGAGGAAAACCTTTAGAAGGCTTTGCTCAAGTAACTCCAGTTGGAGACAATTTCAAAATCGTAACCATACATTCCGTTCGTGTAATTCAGTCAAGTATGAATGCCAAAATCGTTGGGGCAAATCATAAAAAAAGATTGGCTAGAGATAAAAAAACTTTCTTTCTAAAAAAAGGAAAATTATATCGAATCAAAAAGAAGAAAAACGTTTATAAAATCTTAACTAAGAAACAAAAGAAATTAAAAGCATATATTTCTGATCATGATTTAGGAGTGAAAAAAGAAGCTGACTTGATTAAGATTCTTAAATATTACGAATCAATGTAATTTTGATTTTTTTGTAAAAAACCGCAAAAGGGAAATTCTCTTTTGCGGTTTTTTGTTTTAAGTAGTTGGACAAAAGAAAGCGGATAGTTCTAAGGATAAGATTTTTTAAATAGTTTTTCTTAAAAAATCATTGCATAGTCTGCACTACGGAATTATTTTTTAGGAGAAAATATTGGAAATAGATATTCTTAGAAAATTCGTTTTATATTGTCTAACTACTTAAGATTTTCCTTCTACATAATCTCTCAAGTATTCGAAGTATTTTCCTAAATCTCCATTTTGAGTAACGCTGGCTCTTTCAATTACCCCGTCTTCCTTTTGTTCCAATAATTCTTGAAAAATATGTTCGATAAATTGTTCCCCAAATGCTTGCGAAGCATCTCGTGGTAATTCATTTGGCAAATTATCAATCGTCATCATGTCAATTACACTTGCTTGATGTGGAACTGCCTCTGCCTCTGCAATTGGATCATATCCAAAAATTGGATTCGCAATAGTCGATGCTCGAAGAGTTGAAGGTATCGAAGCAACTGGCGCAATATCACAAGTCACATCAGCGATAACTTTGATTCGAAAATCGCTCTTCTTCATTTCTTCCTTAGTAAAAAAAGCAGGTGCCTTGTTATCCCAATAAATTCCATTTATCATTAAATCACTTGCTTGTATATAAGGTGTAAAAATGGACTCGTAGTTTTGAGGGTTTTGGAAAAAATCTTGAAGATTGAAAATCTCTCCATCCTTATGAGCTGCATAATCGACACAATCTAGTTGAGTAAAAACAGCATGTTGAAATTCGTTTTCCAAAAAATCTTCTGGTGATACATTCTCGATATCCATATCCTTCAAAACTTGTGCGGCACCATTAGCTACTCTTCCTTTACCTGTCACTACAATTTTCATTGGTGGCAAATCCAATCCTTTATAAATATTTTTCGCTTCAGAATAATCATGGCAATCTTTCATTCTCTTCAAATTAAATTCACCGGTCCGATTTCCATAAGTCATCACACCATTGTGCGCTCCAACCATTCCTGCAAATTTTCCAAAAGCAATAAGTCGTTGACCTCGTTCATTGGTTAAAACCTCATAATCGAGTAATCGAATATTTTTTTTCAATATTGCCAAAAGTAAATCCCGATTGTACGATTGTTTCTTTATCGTATGGGAAAAGAAAAAATAGGTTTTATTTGAAATTAATTTCCCTATCGGTACTTCTTTGACTCCCATCAAAACGTCACAATCTGATAGGTCTTCTTGAAGAGATATACCGGCTTCGTGATACGATTCATCATCAAAACATCGATTTGTAGATGGTTGAACGACAACTTGTATTTTTCCTGGCTCATTTATAAATGAACATTGCTCAGGCGTTAAGGGAACTCTCGAATCTGGTGGTACTTTTTCTTCTCTAATTACTCCAATCTTCATATGTCACAATTTATTTTAATTAAATTAACTAAAAACGTGGAAATAAATTTATATTTTTATTTTTGAATGTCACTTACTCATTTTTTTTAACTTTTCACCTCGAAATTTTAAAATTTTCACCAGAAAAAGATCCGTGACAGTAAAAGTGAACATTGGCACAAGAATTGCCATTTCTTTAATCAAACGAAATTTTTAAAATTCAATAAACGAAATCCTAAGTGCTTCCCTATTATCTTCCCTAGATAAAAACTGAATATTCGTATACTTTACCTAAACCTTTTGATGGCTTTCATCGCCGAAGTACACCAAATTTAGACAAAATCATGCAAATCTTGACATTCTGTTTTATTGTTATTCTCCTTTCCATATTTATTAGCATCTCAAATAGTAAACCAAAATTAAATCTCAAACAAATTGAAATTTTATCGGCAAAACATTTTTACCATATTTTTTACTTAAATGATCTTGGTAATATTTTATTGATTGATTTTGACATACTATCTGAAAAGGTAAAAACAGTAAAAGTAACAAAAAATGGGGAGTTCATAAAAGTAGAAGATGTTTCAGAATTTGCAAAAAATAGCATTTATGAATTGGATTTAAACTCCTTATGTAGAGGAAATTATACGATTGAATTAATAACCAATAACCAACAATCAATTACAAATGAATTAAAAATAAATTAGTTTCAGTTAGTTTTTAAGTTAAAATTATCGTGACTTTTCTGAATTCCTATATTTTTACGGTAAATAAAACCATAAAGAAGGAAAATAGGTAGAGGTAGCTGCACTTACATGAGAAAATCATTGAAAAAAAAACGGCTCATCCATTTCTGAATAAGCCGTTTTCCTTTTCTTATAATAATTCAGGATTATCCTCCAAAATCATCGAATGCTACATTTTCTTCAGGAATTCCCCAATCATCTGCCATTTTAATAACAGATTGATTCATCATTGGAGGTCCGCAGAAGTATAATTCTAATTCTTCTGGCTCTGGGTGTTTGCTCAAAAACTCATCGATTACAACATTGTGAACATAGCCTTTAAATCCATCACCCTCTGGGTCATCCAAATCTTTTTTCAGTACCCAGTTATCTTCTGGTAGTGGACCATCCAAAGCAACCGCAAATTTAAAGTTAGGAAATGCCTTTTCTATTTCTCTAAATTCCTCAACATAGAATAACTCTTGCCGTGTTCTACCACCATAGAAGAAAGTTACTTTTCGACCTGTTTTCAGGGTATGAAACAAGTGATACAAGTGAGAACGCATCGGCGCCATTCCTGCACCTCCACCAACATACAACATTTCTGCTTTTGTGGGCTTGATAAAAAACTCACCATATGGTCCAGAAATGGTTACTTTATCACCTGGCTTACAACCAAAGACATAAGAAGAACAAATACCTGGGTTAACTGGTAGATACCCTTCCCATTTACGTTTTCCTGCACTATCTACACCCCATTTGAGTGGAGGCGTCGCAATACGAATTGTCAATGATACTATATCTCCTTCCGCAGGGTGGTTTGACATAGAATAAGCCCTAAAAACTTCCTCATCATTTTTCATATTCAAGTCCCACATCTTAAAATTATCCCAATCCTTTTGAAATTTGTCTGGAGTATCATGATATTTTGGATGTGCTGTAATATCCATTGACTTGAATGGCACCTCTATTTCAGGAACATCTACTTGTATATAACCACCTGCCTCAAAATCAAGATTCTCTCCCTCCGGAAGTTTTACAATAAACTCCTTAATAAAAGTTGCCACATTGTAGTTGGAGACAACTTCACACTCCCATTTTTTAATTCCAAAAATTTCTTCTGGAATTCTAATCTCCATATCCTCCCTAACCTTTACTTGACACGCAATTCGCATATTTTCTGCTACCTCCTTCCTAGACAAGTGATTTAATTCTGTAGGCAAAACATCTCCACCTCCGCTGTCAATATGACATTCGCACATCGCACAAGTTCCACCTCCACCACACGCTGATGGGAGGAAAATATTCTCACCTGAAAGAACAGTCAATAAAGACGAACCAGGTTGCACCAAAAGTGGGTTCTCTGTATCACCATTTACGACAATGGAGACATTTCCTTGAGGTACTAATTTCTTTCTTGCTTGAATTAACATCATTGATAACAATAATATCACGATAACAAATACCATCCATGCAAAAGCCAATGTTGTAATACTAAATAAAAGCATATTACCTATTTGTGTTTATCAAAAAAATTACTTTTTACGCCAATCGAAAATCAAAACACTACTAATCTTCGTAGTTCTCATCTTTGATTTTAAATTAACAACGAACTTTTCTATAAAACAGTTAATGAACTAATTAATTAATTTCCTACAGAATAAACGGTTGGATCGATTCCCATCAAACTCATAAATGCCATTCCCATCAATCCAGTTAAAATAAACGCCATTCCTAATCCACGCAATGCCGGTGGAACATTTGAATATCTTAATTTTTCTCGAATTGCAGCTAAAGCAATAATTGCTAAAAACCATCCAAACCCTCCTCCTAAACCAAACGCTACTGATTCTGAAAGGTTGTATTCTCGTGAAACCATGAATAATGAACCTCCTAAAATCGCACAGTTTACTGTAATCAATGGAAGGAATATACCCAATGAATTATATAATGAAGGAGAAACTTTTTCTATCACCATCTCTACTAATTGTACCATTGAAGCAATTACTGCAATGAACAAAATAAAACGTAAAAAGGTTAAGTCTGTTCCAAAAATTCCAGTTTCACCTAATAAATATTCATTGATCACCCAGTTGATTGGCATAGTTACCGCCAATACAAAGATTACTGCTAATCCTAAACCAAAGGCTGTTTTAACAGTTTTTGAAACGGCAAGGAAAGAGCACATTCCAAGGAAATAGGCCAAGACCATATTTTCAATAAATGCTGATTTTATAAAAACATTAAAAAATTCCATATTGAATTTTATTTATTTTTTTGAAAATAGAAACGAAAACTGCTTAGGAAATATCAACCAATTTAGGATTTCTACTTCTCTGCCACCAGATGAAGATCCCAATGATAAACATTGCTGCAGCTGGTAAAACCATTAAATTGTTATTAGCATACCAACTAAAGTAACTTCCAAACCCACTTTCTGCTGCAGTATTGATCCAGTAAGTAGTGGTGGCATTATTTGCTCCAATGATAAATACCTCAGCTGGGCTTCCTACGAATAATGTCCCTTTTCCAAATAACTCTCTGAAAAAAGCAACAATCAACAAGATCAATCCATAACCTAGTCCATTTCCAATTCCATCTAGGAAAGATTTCCATGGTCTGTTCGCCATAGCAAAAGCTTCCAAACGTCCCATTACGATACAATTAGTAATGATCAATCCGATGAATACAGATAGTTGTTTATACACTTCAAAGCTAAATGCTTTCAATACCAATTCTACCACAGTTACCAAAGTTGCAATGATTACCAATTGGACAATCATACGAACTTGTGTCGGAATATTATTTCGAAGTAATGAAGTTGCCAAACTTGAGAAAGCACAAACAAAAACTACTGCGATAGAAATCACGAACGAAGGAAATACCTGCGTTGTAACAGCCAATGCAGAACAAATCCCCAATACTTGAATTGTAACTGGATTATTGTCCATCAATGGATCAGTAATTAATTGCTTTTCTTTTTTTCCGAAAGGAAAGCTAGGCTCTTTAACTTCTACTATATTTGAAGTTGCTGACTCTGCCATATCTTAATTATTTTGTTTTTTTTATTTCTTCAAAAAAATTTGTGCTTTAACTTGACCACAAATTTTCCTCAATTTTTATAAAAGAAACGAATTATTTAAAAGTTTTTAAGAATTGAAAATGCGATTGCAAGATTTCAATTTCTATTATTTCATATTTTTAGCTGCATCCAAAACTGGCTTATAATTAGCCAATCCTTCCACAAACATATCAGTTACACCATCACCTGTGATCGTTGCCCCCGATATTGAATCTACCTCGTGAGTTTTATCCTTTGCACCACCTTTCCGAACGATAATAGATTTATACTCTCCAGCATCATTGTAGATTTTTCTACCTTCAAATTGTGATTTAAAAGCAGGACTATCTTTAATCTCTGCTCCCAATCCAGGCGTTTCTCCTTTATGGTCAAAGCTTACACCAACGATAGTATTGAGATCGCTTTTCAAAGCAACTGTTCCCCATATTTTATCCCAGAGTCCTTTTCCATAAACGGTAACTACGTAAAACTTTTCTCCTCCTTTTTCGTAAACCCAAACTGGAAAGGCTCGTTCCTTAACCGCTAGCTTATTGTTCTTATCTCGATTTTTTTCTAAATCGATAGCAACCATATCTTGAATAGGATTTCCCTCGTAATCAAAGACATATCCTTTTACTTTAGCGAACTCAGATTCTACTTGTGCGTTATCCCAATTTTTTGGATCTTCTCCAATTTGAGATTTAACAGCTGCCAAAACTCCTTTTTTATTAAAAATAGCTTCGTTGGCATCTGCTAATGGTTTCGTTGCTTCTCGCAATCCAGTTAACCCTACGGCAACTATGGTAGTCATTACGAAAACAAACATTAAGACTTGATTTGTACTATGCACGTTTTAATCTTTTTGTCATGTTAGATTCTAACACGTAGTGATCAATAAGAGGAGCGAAAACATTCATGAATAAAATCGCCAACATCCATCCTTCTGGATAGGCTGGGTTCATTACTCGAATAATTAATCCAACTGCTCCAATAAAAAATCCATATATCCATTTTCCTCTGTTTGTAGAAGCTGCGGTTACTGGATCTGTAGCCATAAATGCCATAGAGAAAAAGAAACTTCCCATGTAGAAATGGTAGTACCACGGAATTTGTAAATAAGATAAACTTGGGTCTTCATAACCTGCAGTAAATCCATTCATCAACATTCCAGTTAATGCACATCCGATAATCATTCCGACCATTACTCTCCAACTGGCTACTTTCATCGCAACTAATGCTGCGGCACCAACTATAATAAATGGTTTACAACTTTCACCAATTGAGCCTGGTAATCCTCCCCACCACATTTGTGTTGGCGTATATACTTCAGCTACTGCTGCCCATCCTCCAGTTTTTGCTAAACCAAGTGGTGTTGCTCCTGTAAAACTATCAGCTACAGCAACACCACCTTCACCAAATGTTCTCCAACCGAATGCACTAAATAGATTATCAAAAACACCATGCGACCACCAATGGTAGTAGGAAACTTGTTGTTTCACACCTTCGGCAAGTTGCGCTGCATCAAATTCTAATCCTGATACCCAAACCTCTTTTCCACTAATCATGGTATCTCCTGCCATTTCCGTAGGATAAGCAAAGAAGATAAATGCTCTTGATAATAAGGCTACATTAAAGATGTTCATTCCTGTTCCACCGAATGCTTCTTTTCCAATAATTACTGCAAATGCAACTGCCAACGCTAACCAAATCAATGGCACATCTGGCGGCATAATCAATGGAATCAATGCTCCTGAAACTAAAAATCCTTCTTCAATGGCATGTCCTTTTTTAGCTGCATACCAAAACTCGATACCCAAACCAACTAAATGTGCAACCACGAAAATCGGAATGAGTTGAATCAAACCATAAGTGATTTTCAAATGAAAAGCATCTAGAAAATCTGGATACATTCCAAGTGCAGCGAAGTGCTGGTGTCCAATATTTAATGAACCAAAAGCATAACACAATTGCAAAACTAAAACCACATGCACCATCAATCTTTTCAAATCCATACCATCTTTGATATGAACACCACCTTTAGTTACAGTATCTGGCGCATAGGCAAAAGTGAAGAATCCATCAAACAATGTGTGTAAAAATGGAGACGACTTTTTGTCTGGTTCAATTTTCTTTAAAAATTTTAATAAACTCATGTTATTAATTTATTTTAATTTAACTAACTGGTAATCAGGTAGTTAATATTTATTATTGATCGCGCATAGCGTCCAATCCTTGTTTTAAAATACTTTGCAATGGTTGCTTTGAAGTACAAGCAAATTCACACAATGCTACATCTTCTTCTGCTAATTCCAACAGACCTAAACCTTCCATTCTTTCGAAATCATTTGTGATGATCGCTTTCATCAAATGTTGTGGATAAATATCCATAGGTAGGACGCTTTCATACTGTCCAGTTACAACAAATGCTCGCTTCTCACCATGTGTATTAGTATTCGCTTGAAATTTCAAATCTGGATATAAACCATTTGGAAAAGTTCCTGAAATAGTTGGACGTGGAGCTAAAGGCAACAACCAACCAAACATTTCATATTGATCTCCTTCTTCTAAAACCGTTACTTGATCATCGTAATATCCAAGGTAACCTTCCGTTGAAGTTTGTTTTCCAGAAAGCACATCTCCAGATACAAACCGGATTGATTTTCCTTCTTCCAAAGGTTTCAAATTACCTTTTACTAAACCTTCGATACTTGCACCGAGGTAAGTTTTTACATACTGAGGCGTTTCTACCTCTGCACCAGTAATAGCGACCATTCGAGAAGCATCAAATTTTCCTTCTGTAAATAACTTACCAATCGTGATGACATCTTGAACACCTGCTACCCAAACTTTTGAGTTAGAGGTAATTGGAGCAGTATGGTGAATTTGAACGCCTACATTTCCAACAGGGTGTTTCCCATGAAACCAATTCTTATTTACACCTTCTACTTGAGTAAAAGCATGATGTGGCGCTTCGCTACCTTTTGCGTTTAAACCCAAATGAACAGGAGCAAACTTCCCCAAAACTTCTAAACCTTTTTGAAAGGCAGCTTCATTGCCATCTATTACATAATTTAAATCTGGAGCCAATGGCGCAGAATCAAATGTAGAAACAAAAATATTGCGAGGAGTATCAATTGGATCAGCTACTAAACTAAAAGGTCTTTGTCTTAGGAAAGACCATGCGCCGCTGCTCATCAAGAAATTCACTAAATCTTCTCGACTACAATCTTCCAAGTTCGGCACATCAAAAGTTCGATAACTCATTTCTTTATCTGCCAAAATCACTACTTCAGCAATCGAACGTTTTGCACCTCGATTAATCGCAACGACTTCTCCACTAACTGGAGCAACATATTGAATTTCTGGTCTTTTCTTATCAAAGAAGATAGAATCCCCAGCTTTTACTTCATCACCAACAGACACTATTACTTTAGGTATAGGTGACATGCCTATAAAATTAGTTGGTTGGATTGCAAAAGTAGTTACACCTGCGCCGTCGTTAGTTGATTTTGTAGCTTCACCTTCTAACAAGATATCATGTCCTTTCTTCAAAAATGTAACCGGACCATCAACATAATTAGGTGCACTTGCACCAAACAATTCGTTGAATCTTGGAAAGATCGAATAATTCGTGCCTGTCTTATCTGCACCAATTTCTTTTGCTTCGATTTTTAAAAGGTTGTCCGATACCATAATAATAGCGCCAAGAATAATAAATACTGCAATAGCAGCTAGCGCTGTTAATAGGTAATTTGTTCCTCCACCAGAAGATTGTGCCGAAGCTACGGAGGTAAAATTTAAGAAGAGAAAAAGGAGAAAAAACCGATTGATTTTGCTTCTCAAAATTCAAATATTTAATGGTAAAAAATAAGTTTGAAAATACAATAAACGTTAATAGAATTAACGCTTTATGAAATATTCCGCAAAGATATAAACCTTTTGAAATTTTTAAATAAGTAAGGATGTGTTTATGGTAAGGAAAAGCTATTTAGATGTTTTCTAAATAAATGCATACTTACATCTGAATCCCCTTTCCCATAAGTCAAAGTTGATTAAGAGTTATACTATAGATTGCTAATTTTGTTTAGTATTATAAACACCAACCACTTGACCTTCAGATCCTTGACTCTTTTTAAAAAAATAGAAGAAAAAATTGGCTTAAGAATAGAAATTTATAATTAACTCTAAAACTTCATTTACTAGAGATAACCTTTGGCTTAGAATACTAATAAAGCAACATTCCACCACCAATCGTTAAATATAAATACAGAGAATTATTACGTTGAAGATCTTTTCTAGAAAATGCAAATTGAGGTTCATTACTATCATATTCTCCTAGTGGCAAATCAAATCCAAAATCAAAGGCATAACTTAATGTGAACTTATCTTTCAAAACTGTTCTAAATCCTGAAGATACGGCAAGTCCCAGAAAATTTAATTCTGGTCTATCATAGATAAGGTTATAGGCAGCTTTTTCTACTCTTTCGAATTTTTCCTTAGTATCTGCATATTTTATTGGTGTAGCAGTAGATCGAGAATAATTAACTTTATATCCAAAAAAGAAACCAAGTGGAGATAACGATCTTGATTTTCTTTTGCTCGTTTTATACAGACCTATCCCTACACTTTGAGTACTAATTCGATATTTTAAAGAAGGTTGTTCAGCGAAACGAAGCAATGCACTTTGCCTGCTTGAAAATTGCTGATATCCAACTTCAAAAAAAATGTACCTGTAACGATTATAAACCCGCGGATTCTTTCTTTTTAACTTTGGATTACTTTTTATTATTTCCTCCATTACCCCATTCACATAATCACTAACTGGATCATTATACAAAACAAATCCACTTCTCAATAAATCGTCAACAGCATAGGTACTTTCGAGATAGAATTTATTCCCATTATTATCTCGATCAAGTTTTTCATAGTTATCCTTGACGATACTTTAATTATATTTTTCTTGGGAAGGCATCGTATAATCCTTTGGAAGTTCTCCTTCATTATAAAGTCGATCATACTGTGAATTTTGTCCAAACTCAATCGCCTCATCCCTTTTGAGAAGGCCTACCGAAGTCAACATCAGTACCTAAATAAGCAATGCTAAAAAATGTTCTCTCATTATTTTTTAGAAGGTGAATAAAATCGGATTCAGCATGCATCCCCATCAATTGTTTAAAGTAAAGAACTCCAAAAAACTCAATGAATTCGCCAAACCCGAATAGCATTATTCGACAATGATAATTTAAATAGGAACTTTAAATTGAAAACAATTGCCCTAAATGATTTAAAATATCAGATGTATTCTTAAGAAAATAACCTTTGGGGAAACTGAAGACTAACTCCCATCATTAAATCAAACTTCTTAGATATCAGATATTTTAGATTATTTCTGATCTCAGAACCTACTAGTGGGGTAGCAATTTCATAATGCACCCTCGTAAAATTAGTCAAAAAAACAAACCAGCAACTTCGACCTAACCATTGCTAAAATGAAATAAGTAGATAAATAAAAGCAATAGCAAAAATTTCTTCATATCTTAAGTTTTATCGTTGTAATTTTAAAGTGATGATGATACCATTTTATAACAATTAGATTACAAAATAAAAAAGACCTTATTTTTATTAAGTAATCTTTTAGCTTCTATTTTCTTAAATTCAGTTCCTGATTGCTAAAAAAAAATGAAAAAA
>Ga0209092_10003800_pt1 | contig 12864 bp, 9 predicted proteins | sample FraStrMetagenome_FD_187446 | JGI IMG/M metagenome (GOLD analysis project Ga0209092, IMG submission 187446) | Marine eukaryotic phytoplankton communities from Arctic Ocean - Fram Strait ARC3M Metagenome (SPAdes) (version 2) | ecosystem: Environmental > Aquatic > Marine > Oceanic | place: Fram...
ACTTCCTTTGAGCTCTGGAATATATTTAACGGGGGAAGCTGACAAATCAAGTTTTCCGGACTCTACCAACAGCCCAAGTGCTGTAGTGGTCAATGATTTACTCATGGAAAACCAAATATGTTGGGTATGGGCGTCAAATTGTCTAAAATATTTCTCATATAGTAATTCTTGACCCCGAACGACTACCACTCCATCTGCGTAATTTTGGCCAAATAGCTCCTCAAAAGCCATTGTCTTGCCAGCGCTGTCAGGCACTAAGAAATTGCCAAGATTTGGCTGTGTAGGCTCACCTAATTCTGAGATTTTCCCCTCGCGAGGAATCATAACTACGTTGAGAGGCGCCCCTGCATTGCTGAATGTCCATTGACTAATGGGATGCTGACGATAGTTTTCCATGGTCGCTTGGCTTTCTCTAGTTGGAGGAAACCCTTGCATTACAGACGACTCTTGTGTTGTCTGAGCAACAGAAAAAGAATGGAAGATAGATAAGTAAGCGGTTAACAAAGAGCCAATAACAAAGTATTTCATTACTCTAACACCCTCTAATTTAGTCATCTTTTTATTATTATTTTGGTTAATCGATGGTCGTAGTGTAACTTATTGGTTCGATGGTTCGACCCGCTCTAAACAAACAGTAAAGGGTTATTAGCTAGCCAGCCAACAACCCCTCTGAGCATCTTAGTTTACAACTTCCATTTCATCTAATAAGCGATCAGCCTTATCCAGATACTTCATCACCCAAAGCATGTACCGACTATCAACCTGGATAGATCGGTTCGTATCATCGTCATAACCCCAGTCCGCAATAATACTTTCATAAACACCATCAAACAGTAGCCCAACCAATTCAGCGCGGCCATTTAGTGTTGGTGACCCTGAATTACCACCCGTACTGTCTAATGTAGAAAGAAAATTAACAGGGACCGAGTCAATCTCTTTGACATAAAAATCACCGTACTGTTTTTGCTTGATCAACTCTAACTGTTTCTTAGGAGAATCAAACGGGTCATCACCAGAGTCTTTGGCAAGAATCCCCTCTAATCGAGTAAAGGGCTCAGCACGCAAACCATCCTGAGGTGAATACCCTTTTACATGCCCTACTGCCACTCTCAAGCTAGAGTTTGCATCTGCGTAAACCGGTTTACCCTGATCTCGGTTAAACGCAATAATCGCTTGCATGTATAGAGGACGAACCTTCATTAACTTACCTGCTAGCTCTTTATCATCTCTCTCTTGCTCCATATTAGTGTCATACATTGCCACCGCATATTGAATAAAGGGATCTCTCGAAGCCTTAAACTCCTCAACAGATTTATCCATCCAAGCAAGCCTCACATCTAACTCGTTCAGCTTAGTTTTTGAATACATTCTATCCAACGTTCGCCGTAACTTCGCTCCATTAAACGTTTTACCCAACTTAAATACCTTATCAAACTCAGAAAAGCGCTCTTCCATAGGCAGTTCGGAGTAACGCTTTAGCATTTCAAATAACAATGCTTTTTCAACACTAGCTGCATAACGGCGATCAATACGCTCCATGCCTGACTTGAATCGTGTCATATCACGAGTTTGGTAACCGGATTCTCTCTCCATATCATCCAGCAACTTCTCATTAGCCAGACGATATAAGCGCGTTGCGGTGGGCAGCATGGCGGTATAGCGCATGTATCCGACAATTAAGTCTCTGGCCTTGTGAGCCTGACTTTCCTGAATAAGCATATCCAGTGTTGCTAGTGTCTTACCATAGGTTGCCTGACGCTCAGCGCTTTGATCAATCCAATTAGCAAGTTTCGCTTGGCGACGTTTGCGATCATCAAGCATGGTGGACTTTCCATAAAACTCAATCATTGAGGTGAAATTTTTTGCATAGTTAGCTAACCCCGCCAACATGCTCTCGTACTTAATCCGCTCATCAGTACCCTCTGGCGCAGTCTGCTCAATAATCTCGATAAAACGCTCGCGTAGTATTTTTGCCTCTGGATAAGCCCACTCAAACTGGTTCTCAACCTCAGTGGCAGTGCGATATCTATTTGTACGGCCCGGGTAACCCGCCACCATCACAAAATCACCTTCACTAACACCTTTTGCTGACACTTTTAGAAAGCTTTTAGACTCATAGGGAATATTGTCAGCACTGTAATCCGCAGGTAACCCTTGTTTAGAAACGTAGGCGCGATAAAACGAGAAATCCCCCGTGTGCCGAGGCCACATCCAATTATCAATGTCTCCACCATACTTACCAATGCTGCCTGCTGGGTTATACACTAAGCGTACATCGCGAATTTCTAACTGCTTAATTAAGTAGTACTCCAACCCACCATGAAAACTGTAGACTTGGCACCTATAACCCCCCTCGCTCTCACATTCTGCAATTAGCAATTTTTCACGGGCATCGATGGCCTCATAGAAAGCATTTCCCAATTTACTCTCAGTGCCTGCTATCACTTTTGCAGTCACATCCGTCACATCTTCAGTCACATAAACTCGTGACCCTGGCGTGGCGGGCAGCTCTTCACTAAAAGAAGACGCTAAAAAACCATCTTTCAAAAGATTATTCTCAGGTGTGGAGTTGTGCAATATGGAGCCGTAAGCACAATGATGATTAGTAACCACCAAACCCTTGGGTGATACAAATGAGGCTGAACAACCACCTAAGCTAATCACCGCATTCATTGGGAATTCAGTCAATCTAGAAATTGATGTGGCGTCTATTTCAAGTCCTTTATCCGCAAGCTCATCAGCAATCGCGGGTAATTGGTAGGGTTGCCACATACCTTCATCTGCTTTGGCGGCAGAAAAAAGCATTAAAGAAGCTGCCAGAGCCACCACGGCTCCAAGATTCAATTTTGTCATAATATAAAGTCCGTTTTTAAAAATTTAAGTACAGTTTAAATTGCACTGATGGCGTTATGATAATCAACCCTCTAATAGCTTATCCATACCCCATTAGTGGTTTGGCAATCGACAGAATCTAAAATCATATGAATGATCAATCCAACACCGATAATACGGGTTTTTGGTATGAAGCAAAGAATCACATAAAGAGAAATAAACCAGGGCTGATGAAGCGGGTGAAAACCAATACTACAGCGACTAGCATCATAAATAGGGTTAGCTAAAAGATGATCGAGGTCCACCATCATTGTTGCCATCATCAGCAGGTAGGCCGACTGCCAGCGATGCCTATAAAGCAGGCCAACAACAGCGGCAGGCACAGCAAAATGTAAAAAAAGATGAAACACTAAAACCCAGTAACTCCACTGGGTATAGCTGGGTAATCTCCCACTAGCGGGGCACCCTTTGCAACAGTTTGTATGGCCGCCTCTATAATATCCAGAGCCTCAATAAAAACCTGTTTATCCATGTTAAGGGCAGGGTACATGCGCACCGTGGGTTCGGTATCACAAATGGCCCACACTCCATTGACTAGCATTTCGTTACGAACGGTTCGAGCGACATAACTATCATCATAGTCATCACCAAACTGAGTTTTATCGGGATGAGTAAACGAGATACCCATCAATAAACCTAAGCAGCGAACATCACTAACAATTGCGTATTTTTCTGGCCAATCTGCCATTCTCGACTGTGCGATATCTGCCAGCTCTGCCGCTTGCTCTACCACATTGTCACGCTGAAAGATCTCGAGTGTTTTCAAACCTGCAGCACAGCCTGCAGGAGTGCCCGCGAAGGTGCTACCCGCACTAGCACGTGGGTTATCACCTAAAATCTCATCACGCGCAGCTACCCCTGCACAGGGTTCAACACCTCCGGAGAGATTTTTACCCACAACCATCATGTCGGGAATAACATCGTAATGATCAATGCCCCACATTTTGCCTGTGCGTCCAAGACCCGTAAGTACTTCGTCCACAATCATCAACCAATCATTTTCATCACAAATTCGACGGATACCCTGGATGAAATCAACAGATGGTATCCAGTTGCCGCCCTCAGCCAAGCCTGGCTCGACCAAAATCGCAGCAATATTCTCCGCTGGCACAATATATTCAGGAATGTGGGATTCTAAATACCAAAGACAATAGTTAACATATTGTTCGGGAGTCATGTCTGCTGGAATGTTTTGCGAATAAGGGTAAGGTGCCTTGATGACCGCTGCACCCCAAGGTTCCATGTACAGGTTGTGCTCGCTAGTGTAGCCACTGATAACTTTGGTACCCATACCGGCACCATGAAAAGAAGATGTAAAACTAATGATATAGCGTCGCTTTTTATAACAAAGCGCGGTGTGAACTGCAGACTCGACCGCCTCGGTGCCAGAAACCTCAAAAGTGAAACGAGGTAGTTGCTTGCCCGGCATAATGTCTGCCAGTTGCTCGGCCAACTCAAATCTAAGAGGGTGCTCCCAGTGATAGCCATATCGTTGATGAGCATCTTGCACAGATTGCAGAACTTCTGGATGGCAGTTACCTAAAGGGTTAGTTGCCCAACCATTTTGGAAGTCAATGTATCGATTATCATCAAGATCCCATACATAATCACCTTCTGCCCTGTCCAGTATGATTTGTGCAGGTGGGATAAAACCTCTGGCGGCGGACGCCACAGCGTCTTCATCATAATTGAGTCCATGCCTAAACAGCGTTTTGCCAGCGTGGAGTCTTGCAGAGGTTTTGGGGCCGGGTAAGATGTAAGCCATAATCATACGTCCAGTTGTTAGAGGTGCCATAAATCGCAATAAGGGTTGCTTATCGCTCAGCAGTGTCACACTATACAAGCATATAGAGGTTTAAACAGGCATTCAATTAGTCAATTAATAGGGCTACTATCATGGGAACCACCAAGCCTGATAATCATCAGGAACGCAGAAATCTTCTGATTGATGCCACCATTACTGCAATTGCCGAATTTGGCCTCTCTAAATTAACACTGGCAAAGATTAGTTCGATTGCTGGTTTGACAGCGGGAACTGTCAATTTTCATTTTGATAGCAAAGAATCTCTATTACTTGAGACCTTAAACTTTGTCTCCGAGGAATTTGATCGCGGTATTGCTAATGCTTTACAGAGCGCTGGGCCAGATCCTGCAAAACGATTGGCAGCTATTATCGATGCATCCTTAGATCCTGAAATCACTGAGCACCGAAAAATGGCGGTTTGGCATGCGTTTGATTCTGAAAGCAGAGGCAGGGAGGATTACCAGCGTATTCGCGGCAATTTAGATCGACAAAACTTCAAATTAATACTCAATCTGTGCGAACAAATTATTACTGATGCTGGCAAACAATCTGATATCAACGCTCGAGCCATTGCTAATGCTATCTCTGGCATTACCGATGAGGTCTGGAAAGAAATTCTTTTTGCCGGCGAGAGTTATGACCGCGATGATGCACGCCAAGTATGTCTGAGCTTTTTAGCTAGCATTTTCCCTTGGTGCTATAGCATGCCTGCTCGTGAAGATGGGCAAGATCACGTAGCCCAAAGCATAAAGGTGACCAGAGCCTCATCAGAGGATGCAGATGCCGTTGCTATATTATTTGATCAATATCGACAGTTCTATGAACAAAATAGTGATGTTACGTTATCTAAGAACTATATTAATGAGCGCATTAGTACAGACACTTCAGTGATCTTTGTAGCACGGGTAGATGAGCGGCCTGTTGGCTTTACTCAACTTTACAGTAGTTACTGCAGTGTAGACGCAACACCGATCTGGGTGCTTTATGATCTCTACGTACAACAAGATGCTCGACGATTAGGCGCTGGAAAAGCATTAATGAACAGCGCTCTTGCTCACGCTAAGGCTTCAGGTGCATCTCGGATTGATCTTGAGACAGAGATTAATAACGTCAATGCACAACAGCTTTATGAATCCTTGGGTTATGTGAGGGATACTGAATTTTACAAATATTCTCTAGAGCTATAAGAAGGGTTTTATGTCGAAATTACGTGCAAAACAGAAAGCTCAACGCCGCAAGTTGATTGAAATTGCAGCGAAAAACCTTTTCGTTGAGAAGGGTTTTGAGATGGCTAGTATTGAAGAAATTGCCACTTTAGCAATGGTATCACCTGCTACTGTTTACAATTATTATGGCTCTAAAGATGAATTACTGTTGGCTATCGTTGCACTAGGCGAGGTCGGTATTGCAGAGAAAGATTCTGAATTTACTCTACGAGCCGCATCAGAAAATCCTATTGACTTGGTAACCGAAATTATTATGTCAAATGTTCATGACACTATCTCCACACTGTCCAGAGAGCTCTGGGGTAACGTTATTGCTTATATTGCAACAACATCAGACAAAACGGTAGCACCTAGATATATTGATACTATTGCCGGAGGTCTGGGCACGGCGATTTTTCACGTATTAGAATCCTGTCAAAAACAGGGAAAAATCAATTCTAAAGTTGATGTAGATTATCTTTCTGCTTTTCTAACACGAAACGAGCGGATCCAATTTTTAAATTTCATATACCTAAAAGATATGTCAATTACCGATCTAGGTAATTCTATTCGCGAAGATGTAACATTTATTTTAAGCCCCCTTCTTAAGTAACCACAAATGCGATGATTCAAAGAAAAAATAGTTCAGAAACAAATTATATAGAGTAGACTCTAAATTTATTGTAGACTGTATAAAAAGGTTTAAATCATAAAGAAATGAAATGTAAAAGTAGGAGGAGATTAAGTGAATCTTTTCTTGAATTTTTTTGCTACCAAGGGGCCCAAAAATGAATCCTACGATGTCGTTTAATAAAACTAAAGTCGCTACAGCCATTGCCTTAGTAACAACCATGACAGCTCAAACAAATTACGTATCTGCCGCGGAATCAGCAACCTAGAGGAAATTGTAGTTACTGCAACTCGAAGAGAAATGAATGCTAGCGACGTTCCATTCAATATCTCTGCAATATCAGGAGAGGAGATAGAAGCTGCTAACATCACTGATGTTCAAGAGTTGATGCGCGCAATGCCCGGTATATCAGTTTCTGATGGTGGTGGCCGATTTGCAGAAAATAATAATGTTATTACGATTAGAGGGCTCAATGTTGATCCTGCGGCTACAGATCGACGATTTCTATCTGATCCAACAGTATCGACATACGTGGGTGATACACCTGTTTTTGCAAATTTTATTCTTAAGGACGTTAAAAGAATTGAGGCTATGCGCGGACCTCAAGGAACGCTGTATGGATCAGGCTCGCTAGGTGGTACGGTTCGATTTGTTATGAATGAACCAAGTACTGAGGGACTGGAAGCCAGAATAGATACCTCAATTGGGACAACATCGGGGTCACCTGGACAAAATTTCAGTGCCGATATGGTTTTAAATATTCCTCTTTCGGATGACTTGGCCTTTAGGTTCAGTAGCGGCATTATTGATAATGATGGTGTGATCGATTACGCAAATGTCTATGCGACAGATGCTAATGGGGTGCCATTAGCAGAGGACGGTGATATCGCCTATGGGAAACCCGTATATACCAATAATAAGCAAGCTGATACCGTTGACGTTGACTATGCCAAAGCGGCGTTGAAGTGGGAGCCTAATGATAATTTTGAGGCCACGCTTACCTTTATGAATCAGAAAGGTGATTATGGTGGTCGGCGACAGGCGTCATCCGGCCCCGACGGATGGGGAGAATACTACGATGATTACGAAATCGGCGCAGTCATTAACGAGCCCTCATCTAATGAATCTGAGTTCACTAGTCTTGAAATGACTTATGATTTAGGATTTGCAACACTCAGTTCAAGTACATCGCAGTACGAACGCTCTTACGAAGGAATCAGTGACAATACCGGATTTTTTGCCGCTAAAGGCTGGTTGTATTGGTATGGATATGGTTACATGCCGCGTCCCGCCATGGCCGCGGAGCGCCAAAATTCTGAGGAAGCATTTGTTCAAGAGTTACGTCTAGTCTCTAATGGTGACCAGAAAATTAATTGGACTATTGGTGCCTTTTATATGGATCAAGATGCTTCTGCTGCGCAGCAAACTAGAGCAAGAGGCTTCCAGGAGTGGTGGGCTGCTGCAAGTGGCCCTGTGCCCTATCAAGGTTATCTTGCAGATCCTCCCTACAGCTATATCGGTCTCTATTATAATCCTGACTCTAATATTACATTTGACTGGACTCATGATAGAGAATTTACCGACTTTGCGCTGTTTGGAGAAGTAACCTGGAAATTGTCCGACACGCTCTCCGCTACCCTGGGGGCACGCTATTTTGATAATGAAGACAGAGTAACCTCTCAAACCTCATTTCCTATCTGGTACGCCTATAACCCTGTTGTTGAGGACACACAGGAAGATAGTGATACCCTCTTAAAATTTAATCTAGCTTGGGATTATGATGATGATACGATGGTCTATGGAACCATTTCAGAGGGTTATCGTCGAGGTGGTACTAATGCGGCTCCGGTAAGACCTGATGTTAATTATCCTAATGATCCAGAGTGGAGTAGTTTTAGCAGTGACACAGTTCTTAACTATGAGGTCGGTATCAAGGGTCAATTAGATAAGATTAACTATACTATTGCTGCATTTTATGTGGACTGGTCTGACCCGCAAGTTAACGTAGCTACGCCTTCGGGCGCCTACTATGCAGTAGCTAACGGGAACTCAGCAGCGTCCAAAGGACTAGAAACAGAGTTTAATTGGGCGGTGTCAAACTCTGTAACTGTATTTGGTGGCTATACCTATGTCGACGCGTCTCTTACGAATGATTTATATCTTCACGATGCGAGCGACTTAACCACGGGTAAGTCTGAGTTAAGAGCAACAGATGGAGCGCAACTCCCAGGTACTGCCGAAAATACCATTAATATAGGTGCTAAGCATGAGACAGTTCTGGACAATGGCCTGCTGTTAGTCAGCCGTATTGATGGTTACTACCAATCTGAAGTAGAGAACTCAATCTTAAATATTGATCCCGATTGGGCTGCTACATTAGGCGGTTTTCACCTATGGTTTATGTCAACGACTCTAGTAGGTGATCACTGGACTGCCTCTCTTGTTGCTAAAAATCTGTTTAATGAGCGCGGTACGGTCGCGACCTACAAAGAAGAGTACATGACGTCAGATGTAGCTAATGGTTTTTATGGTACAGGCCAGAAAGACTTTATCACCGCGCCAAGAACCATTACATTAAAAACTAGCTATCGCTTCTAATGGGACTTTTATTCTGGAGCTGAGCGACTCTCGGCTTCAGTATAAGTTCGATTCATATGATTTAGAATGTGAATCAATTAACCTGGAATAGTGAACGCTATGTATACCAACGTCATGGAGCTCTACTCTTTATCTAAGTCAGCACTAGAGCAAAATGAAATAAAAAAATCGATAGATGCCTGTCGAGCTCTAAATTCTCAGTTTCCAGATTTTTTTGAGGGCTGGTGGCTAGCCGGGTGCATTCATTTGCGCTTACAAAAGCCTGAAGCTGGTCTCATATCAACTAGTAGAGCGCTCGAACTAAAGCATAATCACCCTCTCATCCTGATCCAAAGGGTTGAATTTTTATCACTCTTGGAGAGACACGGGGAAGTAAAGCAGACTCTTGAAACTCTTGCTGATGACCAGTCAGGAGACCCCGATATCCACACTAATATTGCAATGCTCTTATCCGCAGAGGAAATGCATCGAGCTGCGATCAGGCATTATCTTGTCGCTGTACAACTGAGACCAAAAGACGCACAGCTTTACTACAATTTAGCAGCCGCCTACAGGTTCACAGGTGATTCACAAAAATGCGAAGCGAGCCTAAATAAGTGCCTGAATATCAATTACCTTGATGCCGAAGCTCAATCAATGCGCTCATCCCTGCGTACTCAATCTGAAAGCGATAATCATATCGATGAACTGATTAGAGCTCATACAGACCGTGCCATTTCAGAATCTGATAAATCAGGTATGTGCTACGCATTATCAAAAGAGTTCGATGATTTAGATAATATTGAAAAGTCTTTTAGTTATCTCAAAAAAGGCTCAGATATACGCAGAGCATCCATGTCTTATGACGTCAAAACTGATGAAACCATTATGGAGGCTATTAAAAATCACTTTGATAGCGCCACTTGTAAAAAGACGATCTCTGTACGGCCGGGCATTCAGCCTATTTTTATAATTGGCCTACCCCGAAGTGGGACTACCTTACTGGAGCGAATATTAGACAGTCATTCATCGATATTATCCAGAGGCGAGCTGGATATCTTTGGTGTCGAAATGGCAAAAGAAGCATCAATCCACACTAACAAGAGCAATCCATCTATTCTTGACTTAATTAGCCAGTCAAAAAATATTGATCTAGATTCTCTAGCAGATCGATACCTTAGTAAGGCCGCGCCAGCAAACAACAGCGGCAGTTATTTTATCGATAAGTTACCGTTGAACTTTTTGTATGTTGGCCTTATTCACCGCGCCTTGCCTGAAGCTAAAATCATCAACCTAACTCGACACCCTTTAGCTTCGTGTATGGCGATGTATAGGCAGCAATTTAGAGACATATATCCATTCTCATATGATCTCACTGATCTTGGTCATTACTTTGTCGCCTACCGCAGGTTGATGTCTCATTGGAATTCGGTCTTGCCTGGCGTGATCCATTCGGTCAGCTATGAGAATCTTGTTATTAATACAGAAAAAGAAACTAAACGAGTCCTAAAGTTTTGTGATTTAACGTGGGAACCTAGATGCCTCAGATTCTATGAGAATGAAGCACCCTCCACTACGGCGAGTGCCACTCAAGTTAGGCAGCCCGTTTATAACAGATCAATCAATCAATGGCGAAAATACACCCATCATCTTGATAACCTAAGCGCAATTATAGCCAAGGCAGGCATCGACGTTGAGTAACCTATTACGTATGTTTCACTCTAAAAACTGGTATCCAACAAGTTTAATCTTAATGATGATGCTAAGCCCAAATAGTGCCGCAAATACGGAGATTAAAGTCTCCATTGGCGAGTCAAGTATCATGCAATTTCAAGTCTTACAGGATACCTTCAAGTACACTCGGACAACAGGCAAGAAGTTAGGCCAGCTACCCCTAACTGAATTTGACATAGTTATCGCTGGTGATGGCCGTGCAATACCCTCTACTAGGGGCCTGCATGTCACACAAAATGAATATTGGAATATAATCTTTGAGCCAGGCAGCTGGTATCTTCAAGACGAAAAAGTCAGTGTTGTACTCCCCTTTGCTCTGATTGAAAAAAATGCGAACTGTACTCATCAGGGCATAATAATTATAGAAAACAATACCGCCGGCTATCAAATAGCGTCTGAAACATGTCAATACTTTCAGTTTAATGTCCTCGGGAGGAGCGATATTCAACTGACAACCAAAATTAAAGGCTCCAGTGATGCTGTTATCGCTTCCCATACGAATGAACGAGACAGTCGATTACCAGAAAAATCTATCATTAATATTTCCATAGACTATCCAGCATTAGACCCAGTTGTTTTCTCACAGCTAGACTATATTGAATCATCATCGATGAGTATATTTGGTGCAGTGATAAATGGCACACACTACACCAGTGATTGCCCAACTCGAGCTTCTACCTTCCCTGACTGCTCGCATTTTCCGCTACCTGCTTACTCACTATCAAAATCTATTATTGGAGGTATTGGGTTAATGCGATTAGAGGCACTTTACCCAGGCACCGCTGATCTTTTGGTTAAAGATTTAATTCCTGAGTGCTCAGCATGGGGTGAGATTACTTTGAGTCACTTGCTAAATAACACTACAGGGCGTTATGGAAGTAGCAACCCCCATTACGATGAAGACAATCATCTCGCTTCCTTCCTTAATAAAACCTCAGCCAAAGCAAAAACAGAGCATGCATGTAAGCGCTATAGAATTAAACAAAAACCAGGTGAACAGTGGGTTTACCATACAACTGAGTATTGGTTACTAGGCGTGGCAATGCAGAACTTTTGGCGTAAAAAGCATGATGAAAAATCAGACTTTTATACGGATGTCTTAAATCCACTTTGGCGGGAGCTTGGATTATCGCCAGTACTGGATGAACCCCATCGTCAGACAGGTCAGCCACTTACCGGTTGGGGGCTTACATTGCTACGCAGTGATATAGCCATAATTGCGAGCATGTTATCCCTTGAAAAATCAGTTTTTACTCGCCACTTGGATCAATCTATGTTCAAAAAAGCTATGCAAAGAGAGCCCTCTGATCGTGGGTCTGTCGCTGGCTCTGAAACTCTTCGCTTTCAAAATGGTTTTTGGGCGTGGGATGCTAGTTCTGTTTTAGAGTGTAAAGAAGAAAAATGGCTCCCTTTCATGTCTGGTTATGGTGGTATCAGCGTTGTGCTACTTCCAGATGGAGATGTGTATTACTACTTTAGTGACGGTGGTATTTTTCGCTTCGCTGAGGTTATAGAACATTTAAACAGCACTAACCCTATCTGCTAAGGAACTCTTATGACTTTAAAAATAAACAATGAAAATGAGGCAACCAGAATACCAAAAGCCTCCAAAGACGGAATTATTGTCGCTATTTTCTTGGCGTTTTTAGCTACAGCTGGATTATTTTATGTCAACTTAGGCGGTGCGTTTCTGTCTGCGTTCGTAGATGGGCTTGGAATTAGCCGTGAGTCAGCCGGCTATATTACTAGCGCCAATAAATACGGTGCTGCTTTTGGTGCTCTTCTAGCTACTTTTATTGTGAAGCACATTAGATGGCGGGAATCCGCCTGTGTCACCTTGTTGATACTAATCGGTGTGGACATTTTATCCTTTTCTCTATCTGATCCAAATGTGTTAATCGCTGTCAGGTTTGTCCATGGCACTATAGGTGGATTCTTAGTAGGTTTAGGATTTTCAATTATTGCCAAAACTACAAGTCCAGATCGCATATTTGGCATGCTGGTGGCTGTTCAGTACACAT
>Ga0209092_10003801_pt1 | contig 12863 bp, 14 predicted proteins | sample FraStrMetagenome_FD_187446 | JGI IMG/M metagenome (GOLD analysis project Ga0209092, IMG submission 187446) | Marine eukaryotic phytoplankton communities from Arctic Ocean - Fram Strait ARC3M Metagenome (SPAdes) (version 2) | ecosystem: Environmental > Aquatic > Marine > Oceanic | place: Fram...
TATATGTAATGTTGTCTATATACGCAGCTGACATTGTTTACTTATGGAGGCTTCAAAAAAGTCTAAAATTTGCGATTTTGGAGTGCAAAAAGTCTAAAATTTGCGATTTTCTCAAGTGTTAATCATAGTTGAAAATTTGCTAAAAATCAGTTGGAAATATAATTTTGCTGACACTTGAACGAGCGTAAGTACATGTGCTTAAATACTGCAACACAGGTACTCCGATGGTTTTTCAATCTTTGAAACGCGTTATTACCTGGTAATAAAAAGTATCTCCGCAACGCAACCATCTCCTAGACATCTAAAATAGATACATATCAAAGAAAAAAGAAATGCCGGCATTGCAATAAAAAATATTAAAGGAGAAGTTGAAGTGTTAATTGTTCATTGAAGTGGCTGCCCGGTACACTGATGTAAATTTGCACGAGGTGGACATCACACACGAAAAAGTAAAAGAGTCGGATTTGATCCTTCAAAAATCAAAAATACAGTCTACCGGTACTGTGATTTGGCGCTGTTACTTCTCTTTAGCTAATTACCAATCGAAAGCACAGATTCGAACAAACACATATATTTTATCAGTGCTAGCACACCTTTTTTATGCGTTGTATGTTGTATCATTTCTAAATTACACCATTGTCGGAAACGAAGTGTTGGTTCGCTCGACACGGACGCGACGCGACGCGACGCGACGCGAGAAAGCGTTTTCAAATATGTCAATAATTTTACCATAACCTAGCAATACTATTTTTCAAGAAAGATCTTGAAAAATCAGTTTTAATATTATTAGTGCATCTATCCTATCACCGTGCCTTTTTTCACGTGAGACAGTATTAACGCAATGGCGGCATCCTCTGAAGAGGAGGATCACACGGATGATCTCAAAGAAACTCCCGTAATCGACCATGGTGTCGTCGAAGATTCATTGGCTTTGATGACTTCAACATCGAGTGACAAATATCCGTTCCATTTCGATGCCTTAACGAAGCCTCCCATGAATTTGATATTTTTGTTTCTTTTGCCCATGATCTGGGTCGTATTCATTGCTGTGGGGTTTAGTCAAGATGATATAGTGGAGAATGAAGTCAGTAACATTTGGATTGAAACTAGAAGCTCCTATATTCGCGATTTGGATTATAGTGCGGAATATGATCGTGATGGACCGACTGCATCGATCTTCGCGGCAATGGCTGTATCCAGGGATGACGAAAATTTGTTTACGGCGGAAAGATTGGAGGAAATTCGTGTTCGTATGCAGGAAACGGAGTTGACAACAACTGTACGTTGTTTGATATCATTAAAATTTGTTTTGTTTTGTGCGTTGAGTAACGTTTTCATAACCTGTTAATTTTTCTTTTAGGTTGAATACAAGGGAATTACGTATAATTGGGACGATATTTGCCTTTCAAACAAATCAGGTAAATTTCGACCAGATACACTTCATTGTTGTTGAAATATAATTGTAATTTATAGTGTCGTCAAAATAAATTTTTCATAAAGGAAAAAATACTACATATCAGTTTCCATGTATCCGCCTCTCCCCTATGGACTACTTTCAGGAGGCTAGGTGGTTTTTTGATGATGTCGATCGAAATACCTGGTACGAAGAGATAATTGAAAAATTGGTTATCCGTCCACGGATTCCTCGATTTGGAGCAATGTCAAATGCCCCTTGTGGCGATCTCAGTGATGGTAACTTAACAAATAATCCTTGTGACCAACTACTTGCCACGAGATTTCAGGCTGACGAAGCCTTAACGCTCTTTGCAGATATTGGAAATCTAGAGTTCAACGATGCATGCAAAATATGCATCGAAGAAACTTATGAGGGTACCATTGATGATTTGTATATCGCAATTCAAACCATGTTTGTAGCTCTTTTGAATTTGAAGCAAGATGATGCCGTTCTTGTTAAATCGTATGAGCAAATCTTGTCCGATTTGGATCATAACGCCGTGGTGGATTTTTATACTTATTACGTAATTCGTACTGTGTACGCGCAACTGGGTTCTGAGGATTACTTGAATAACTATCGAGCGCTTCAATCAATTTGCGAACTTGAAACATACACGCTCCCTTTTTGCTTTTTGGAAAATATTACTGAGGCTGATGCTTATGTTGCTTTACTTAATCATGCCGATCATACGTTTTCGAGTACAGTAACCTCTGGGAATCCAATACCTATCTGGGGTAATGATGGAGAAGGTCTGCTTTTAGAAGGTTTCCCATCAGAACCCCTTTCTCCAGTATCAGGTTCTGGTATTGACATGTCAGGTCGGTTCTTGTCTACTCTTGAGTACCTTGCAAATCCAAATAGCACATGGCAGAATGTTGAAACTGACCCTGTATATCGCTGGTTCATAGCTGGAGTTACAGATATGACTGCACGTGAGTTCAATGTCACTTAGATCATTTTTTCCTACTATCAATACTCATTTTTTCCAAAGACTGCGGGAATGGTACTCTCAATGGTATCAGCGACGAACTTGGCGGAAGTATCGCAGCTACTATTAACCAAACCTTTGCTGCTGCCACTCAGCATTGGTGTACTGAATACAATATCCCTACCTTCGATGACGGAAAGATCCGAACCCAGCAACATTTTGCTCGAATGTGGTTCGGCCTTCTTGTTGATTCACCGAGCTTTCTTGGGCTAACACAAGGAACTTCTGATCCCTATACCTGGACGACAGGCGAAGGTTGTGGATATACTCTTAGCGGTGCGCGCTTTCCATACAGCTCCGAAAATGAAGCAAATGTGTTGGGAAATGCTTCCGGTCCATTATATTACATCGACGAAGGAGTTACATTGGGCCCAATTGATACAAATTTATTTATTGGTGGAAATCAACCGTCCACGTACAGTGAATCCAGCCCCTTGACGAAAGTTTCTGTGGTACAAATGTTTTACCTAGCGCTTTTACCGGAAGATATAGTCAAGAGAGTAGGGAATTGCAATCGTCCTGGTGGCCCCGTCGAAATAACTGAGGACGATGCGGAAGAAGTTCTTTACCGTTTTAAAGAAGCATTTGAAGACTCTTGGACGGTTGGGTGGGACAATAATAATGCTGGTCAAGTACAATTTGTGGGTTTTTTTGATGGTACGTTAATTTGTCATTATGATTTTTAATTCTAAAATTTCTTAGAAATTCTAATACGTTCGCTTAGATGCTGGAGTGATCGGAACAACCGGACGAATGCTAGAGGAGATTACTTTGAGTGGTGGAACGCTCACAGTAATTTCTATAGCACTCATTGCTCTTTTCTCTGTAGCATTTCTCTACAACTTCGATTCAGTAACGTCCAAAGTTACTATAACTCTAATAGGAGTACTACTTGTAATCCTTGCGTTTTTTGCTGCGATGGGTTTTGGGTTATTAGTTGGAATCAAAATAAACATCACTATCGGTAAGCTATAGATTTACATCAAACTTTTTTCTTTTACTGAACCTGTCGCGCACTCAACCTTTCCTCGTCGATGTAGCATGGACACTACCTTTCATTATGCTGGGACTAGGTGTAGATGACATGTATATTTTGATCTTATCGTTGAATGAACAAAAAGGTAATTCAAAGCAGCATTTCGTTGCAGCTATGAAAGAAATTTATATTCCTATTACGATGACAAGTGTTATAAATGCTGGAATGTTTGCAATTATAAATGTAAACGTAAGTAGCATTCTACCGGTAGTCGATAAATGTTTGCATCCCTCAACTCACATAAAACGCTACAGGACATTCCTGCAATTTATTTGACTGCCCAAGTAGCTTTGATATCTGTCTGCTTTATTTACTTGACTATTATCTTTTCTTTCCCAGCTTGGTGTTGGCTTGATATGAGGAGACAAGCTAGTGGTCGGCACGATATTCTTTTTTGCAAGAAAACATATTCTTCTGCTGAAAACAAAGAAAATAGCAATATCCCGGTTTTCGTTTTTTATGAAAAAATTTATCGACCTCTGATCCTTGGCGCTCCAAAAGTTCGAGCACTTTCCCATATGACAATTTTCCTTGCCTTTGGATCGCTCTTGGGACTCGGAATATGGGGGTTGACAGAAACGAACATTGGGCTTGGGCTTGAGGTAAGCATTACTTTCTTTGTGTCCCTCAATGATTATTTAAAGCTTACGCCTTCCCAATAAACAGGACTTTTTCCCTTCTGATAATCAGGCAAGTAGATGGGCTAGTATTCGTACAGAGGACCTTGCGTCATGGAGCATCGCGATGAACTGGGGTGCAATCAACTATACATCGCCGGATACGCAAATGCGAATGATAAAACAGTTTGAACGCATTGTCGAAAGTGAGAATGTAGCCCAAATCGATACAAAGCTTTTGTGGATGGCCGACTTTCTGGTTTGGACAACAAGGCATTGTGAAGAAAATTTCAGTCGCGAAAATCATGCATTGAAAGAATGTGGGAGTGATCAAGTATTTGAAGATGGGACGACATGCTCGGCTCTGTGGACAGAAAATATCTACAAACTTCGTGAGAAAGTTGTCGAAGATCTTGATACTTGTACATTGTTTGAAGGTGGAATTTGCCGTCCTACAGACGAAATGCACCCTTTAGATCTAGAAGTAGTACCCGATTCATCTTATAATTCTTGGTGCCCTGTCATCGACAACTGGTCGAATGAGAAATTCGGATTCTGCATTGAAAAATGGCGGAAAATAACTGGTGGAAGTGGCAACTTGGTTCTTCTTAATGAAACCGGAACTGAAGTGGATGGTTGCGCAGGTGAATATAACGATGATGAGTCTGTACTTGTCCCTCTTCCATATTCACGAGGGCCTTCAATGTTTGCAATCAATCTCTTTTCGCATGATATAACAGTTGATGTCATCCAGGAGACTCGTAAAATATGTGACGATGACACGGAAATACATTGTTGGATGACAGGTCAGTTTGATTTTTCATTTGTTTATCTTGAAGAATGCTTGCAATAATGAAGAAATTGTGACGAATTTCCACAGGTGTCCCCTACAACTTTTGGTCTCAGTACACGAATATTCAGGACGTTTTCTTAGAAATATCTTCAATTTCAATCGTGACTGGTTTTGGAATAGCTTTCCTCTTCTTGTTTGTTGTCCTTCAGATGGAGACGCAATATTCTATTGGAAAAATTCTGGTTGGAAGTTTGACAGGAGCCTTTTTGATTACAGCAGGGACACTTTCGTCCTTGATAACCGTTGCTGGTTTATCAAGCCTTGTTGGAGTCAACTTGACAGGTAAATTTATCGTCAAATTTTGTTGGCCGCGTGAAATATTTTGCTTCATCTTGTGTGCAACAATTCATAGGGTTTAGTAGCATGAGTTTTGTACTCTCTGTAGGGTATTCCGTAGAATATTCTGTTCATGTCGTCGCTAGATGGTTGCGTGCTGACTCTGATTTGTCGTCGATCGAACGCGTTGAGTACACCATGTCGTTCCTTACGGTTCCTATGTTCATGTCTTTTGTGTCTTCAGCGATCGGAGTTTCATGCCTTGCATTTACAGAATTTGAGTTTAATGAGAAATTCTTTTTTCGGCCATTGATCATTCTCATGGCTGTTACGTATTTCTTTGGATGTTGGTGCATTCCTGTTCTAGTAAGTTATATGAAACGATCTTTGAATAACTTCTGAGTAATAAATTTTGCTAACTTTTTTTACGGTAGTTGACTTACTTGAATTTCGATATCTTGAAGTTCGGGGGAAATCTTGAAGACCCTGGAAATGGCAATACAAAAGTTGATTCTGCGTAGATCATTGTTTCTGGATCTAAAATGATCTCTATATATCTATTTCTATGATATGATTGATATCAATCATAAATATTTTTCTTTCCGCTATACATTTGATACACAAAAACTTCATTTCATATCCTCTTACCGATTAATAGAGATATCACAAGAGTGAATTAGTACCATCATTGGATAAGTAATTGATGATGATGATGATGACATATATATATATATATACATTGCGATATTTGGTGCGTGCCAGGTGTAGAAAAGTAAAATAGACCTAATATCGTTAGTACCTTTCATTCATTCGCTTAGCCACATTCCTCATATTATTGTAAACCTTCCCTGGCGGTGCGCCGAGGATCAATGAACAAAGCGCATTTCGCGCTACACGGATATTTGCGTAACTTCCCAACATATGGATCCTTGAATCGGCAACTACAATTCTTGTTCTAGTCGCATTTTCAATTGCAAATCGGGTCTTCCCATCCTGACCAGCAATACGGCCAATGGCACGTGACAAATGATCTCCCTTGAGCATCTTCACATCAGTTACTTGAAAGCTTTCCACGAACAAATCCTCAAGACGGAGAAGTGCAACGGCATCTTGGATTTCAAAACCGAGCATATACGCGGCCACAAAATCAGCACCCTTTTGCAAACTCGAAGCAGCACAGTCAATGGTATGCACACTTGTCTTCATCTCCACGCATCTATTCTTGGTATTGAACCGAACTTGAAGTTTTAGGTAGTGAACCAGCGGGGCTAAGATCGCTTCCCAATCATTTCGAAGCGGTGTATAGCGATGAGCTGGACACCGCACTCGCCTGTAGAGAGATTCGCTTCCATGATTTTGTTGAGTCATTTGTTCAAACACTGGAAGAGTGTCGTCACTAGCATCACTGTTCGCGAGGGATTTGGATTGCAGTATTCGACTTTGTAAAACACTCGGATCTATTGTCGTGTGCGCGTTTGACGTTTCTATCGCATGTTCTCCAACATCTCCTGATACTTTATGCTGAACATTTTGTTGTTCAACTTCCATCTTGTGTAGTATGGAGTCTGGCTGGGGCTCGACCTAATTTTTTTTAATGAAAGCTGATAATAAAAGAAAGAATTACAAAAAATAAAAAACCTTTCTTCAAACGTCGATCGAGTGGCCGCAAGCGCTTCTGTTTGATAGTTCGTCTAGTGCGAGTTTCCGCAGTTCATTATGGATTAATGAAGGCGGAAGGTGGAGGTAATATAGACAAAGCAGTTTAAAAAATAAATAAATAAATGTATAGATATCGTCTTTCTTATGTATTTATTTTTATTCGAGTTAGCATAGAACGAATGAATACTTCTATTAATATTATTGTTCAAAGTCTCTACGAAAAGTTGATAAGCAATGAGCACACAGCACAGAGCACACGTAATTCCATGTGTACATGTAGACAGATGCTATAAGTAGGGACTGAAATACTCGTACGACTGAATTAAGAAATATACAAATTTCTTTTCGTTGTATGCAAAAAATAGCTATCTTAGATTTCTTCGCTGAAAAATTTCTTCCCCTCGGCGATTTCAATTGACCCTCACGATTTGGCGCGCAAATCACAATACTAAAAGAGAATACAGTAGTTGCCGGTTCAATAAGACTAATTATCGATCGTTTGATATACATAAGAAAGCGACCAAGCAGCATGAAGGTTGACAATGAATCAACGAAGGGGACTTTCATCGGTATGGGTGGAGGTGGAAAAGTGAAGCTGCACAGTAATAATTTGCCAGGATACCAACCAGAACATAAAAAACAAACGATCATGAAGGGATACGATATTGCTCCGAATCAGGTCGATCGAAAAGTAAATCTTTCGTTATGTACTATTGGTAAACAACCTACCCTACCACTGAAGATGGAGCATTTATGTATTGGTGTTGAAACTACCATACCACCTGACAAGGAAATTCAGAGTGATACAAGGGAGGAAGACAATTGTCATGATGTTGCTCGGTGCGTTGACGTTGTATGCACAAAACTTAGTTGAACCATTTTACCAACATGATATTATTTTCATTTATTCATAGAGGTGAGCATGCGAGTGTTCGAAATATTGGGTTTTATGACGACGAGAGTTTATTGCAGCACGCGAAAGAAAGTCTCAACAACAACTCATCCAATAGAAAGAACAAAAATAAGAGCGTGCATGATATGGTTAGCAAATTTGAAAACATTGTCAATAGTATGGTTTGTTGTGGAACTTCTTCGCAAATGACTCCCAATTCTTTCTCGATGAGTGGTAAAGATAAACACTTCCCGAGCAAAAAAGATGGAGCACTTCTTCGAGATGCAGATTGTACCGCAGCTGGTAAGTTCATGATAGTGGTGGCGTCATCAGCAGGATCAAACTGACACGTTGCATATTTTGTGAAGATAAAGAGTTGCGAAAATTTTTGGACATTTTGATGAAAAAGGGGGCTGAGTTAGATGCGAAATGTGGTGAAGCATGGGACAAAAATTATGCAGAGACTGAGATGTCGAAGTCTGAAAGGCAGAGCACCAATACTGATTACTATTCAGCGATTGGCGAAGAAACCGAGATGAGCAATGAAGTGGAATTGATAGATGGTAAAAGCTATGAAGCGACAGAAAAAATGCTGGCTGATTCTGCTGATTACAATCGGTTCGTTGTAAATGGTCAGGGGCTTCTCTCAAGGAGCCTTCTCGACGAGGAGGAATCTACTCGATCACCCGTACATCACTCCAAATCGATGGGTGACCAAGACGTTGACCATTCGGATTCATTTGATGTACTTGTGAGGAATCATCAAGCAGAACTTCGTCACATGCTCACAGAAAATGAGACAGAAGGATCTTTGCAGACAGAGTTGGAAGTTTTGAACGGAAAAATTTCTGCCGCTATTGAAAAATTTAACTTAGGATCTACCACGTACAATTTGAATTCCAAACCTGAAGGAGGAAAATTGGAAAAACTCGAGCAATGGTCGACAGATAGTAGCGAAGATATCTTGATGGAAGGTAATCATCTGACTACTTCCAAAACTAAGGAGGAGTCATTGGAAAATGATGAACAATGGTCAACAGACGATAGCGCCAACAACTCGATTGAAGATAATAAACACTTGGAAAAGTGTAACTCAAATAGTTCTTTCGGAATCGCGAAATTTAGTGAAAGTTTCAAGTACTTCTCACCAGAGAAAAAGAATCTGCCTTCCGACACAGCCGCAGAAAGCGTAACAGGCGTTCTAAAGAAAGATCTGAAGTACACGGTTGTAACTACAGAGCTGGATCGCAGTCCCTCAACATCCCCTGCCCATTCACTGCTTAATCGTGATTCTTCCTCCATGGAAGAAGATATTCCAGGGTACGAGCCAGTAAAACAGGCTACTTTTGAGAAAGCATGGCAAGGCGAACACAAGAGAGAAAGCGAAGACGAGCTCTCGATCGAAGATGATAAGACTGTTCAAAGCAGCAATAAGGTTGAGAGTGACGCTAAACTCTTTGATGATATGCCAATAATCAGCATATCCCAAACTAAATCATGTCTAACTGATGCGAACAATTCTGTGAACGAAGAGAAGAACGAAGTCGACATTGATCAACACAATTTAGGGAACCAGTTATCAATCAATGAACAGTCAAACCAATCGGATTTTTCTGACAAAACGCTAATCTTGTGTCCAACTGATGAAAAGATGTCTTTCCCAGTGGTCGGAAATAACAACAATGATAAGGGAAAAAATGAATCTGCGACAATATCAAAAGCTACATCATCGGTTGCAAGTATTATGACTGAGTCGAGCGTTATATCACACTTATCATCTCGGAGCATTTCGAAAAATGTGTTCAACGTTACTCGTTTAAGCTGTATGGCACAAGCAAAATTCGATAATAGTGTTACCGAACTTGGAAAGATTGCTTTCAGAGAGAGTAAAATATCCGTCCCTTCAACATTTGTAATTCTTCCCTACGAAATGAGATGGGATCAGGATGGAACACTAATGATCCTTGATGGTGCAAGTGAGAAAGATGTTCTTAATTTAGGGGGAAGAATCCTTGATATAATTCGTGCTACTGGATTTATTAGATCCCAAGACGTGGCTGAAGAAAATCCTGGGACTGGCGAAGATGATTATCTTCGAAACATTGAAAATCTAAGGAGAAGTATTGACAAGTTTCTCAAACTGTATTCTAAAAATAAGTGCTATCTATACCTCGTTGATGAATATAGTGGTAATCCCATTATTCCTTTCGAAGTTGAAAGTTCCATCTACCCTCTGAATATTTCTTCATCGTCCTTGAAAACATTGTTCCCTCTTATGCACCTAAATGTACTACTTGCTCGTGGATGGCAGGGACTCAATGGACTATCAAAGATTTTGTGCGGATATAAATTATCCGCTGACGCGAAGTGCTCATGGATTCCAGCTAATGGCCCTCTACATGAGCAACAAAGTTTCGATCCTGTCGTGTTTACTGACGAAATCCGAGTTATCCGCGAAGCATTAGAGTTGCACTCCGAATCGATTAATCGGTCAAAAAATCGCCTTGCTTCGCCAGAACTTACTTGCCTAGCAAGGTTATTGGACGAGGCAGATTCTTTAAGAAATTATTCAGGACTAGTTCGTGCAGTAGATTCTTGGGGTTCTATATTATGGACAACGGAACAGTCAATTGTAGAAATACGTGAAGACGCATCGCCTGAGAGCATTCTAGGTGTTTTGAATGAGTGGACAGATATGTCAGAATCAAATCGGTTGAAGGATGAGTCGGTAAGTTTTCGTTATCTCCTACACGAGCTTTATTTTTCAGATTCTTATTGGAACCGTCCGTTTTGTTGATAATATAGATTAAAAGATTGACACTTGCTCTTTCAGAGACTGCGAAAAGGGCAGCAGCGAAGGAAGATGAATCCAACAAGAGGCATGTATTAGTCTCAGAAGGTTTACAAGTTGCGAAAAAGTTAAGTGCAGCTCTATGTGAAGAGGAGGAGAGAAGTGAGAAGCTTCAAAGAGTTGTGGAAATGTCACTGAAAGAAAATCAAATGCTCAGAAACGTTTTGAACGATGGTAGGTGTACTGAAAAAAGGTTTGATAAACAAGAACGAGAATGAAGATTGAGGACATGAAATTTAATGTTAATGAAAGCGACGAAATGCCTGAGGTATAAATAAGTAGTAAAAAAGATAGTTCTGTGTTCATTGTCCTTTAAATGTCAGCAACACTAACTTCTTTGACAATTCCTACGAGAACAGTTTCACGAGAAAAAGTTCAATGCGTACCTCCTTTGCTTGTTCAAAAGTCTTTTATCAATTCTCAGCAAGGATATAGGAGGCGAGCATATCTTTTCCTGAGTTCCTATGATTATTATAACTACAACATCTCAGTTCAGATTAAATGCAAATTATTTTCCCAAATCATTCTTCCTTTTATCATCTCTGCTCTACCTCAAATGGTTTATAACCATTAATTACGTTTTGGACTTTAAATTTATTACATTTTACGGTATTATTCACTAAGATTTAATCTTTCTTCATCGCGCGCTTGTTGTTCTTCATTTGCCCTGTAACGCAATAAGCTGCTTATGCATTCCTCAAGATCTCCATCTAGAAATGACATGGGATCAGAAGATTCATAATTAGATCGTTGATCCTTTATCATTTTGTACGGTTGTAAAACGTAATTTCTTATTTGTGCACCCCACGCAGCTTCAACAGCGTCCCCTCGAATTGCTTTGATTTCTTCACATTTTTGTTCTTGAGCAATGGCAAGAAGCTGTTCTTTCAACAATTTTAGCGCAAGACTTTTGTTCATGATTTGACTTCTTTGTTGCGTACACTTTATGTTGATTCCAGTTGGAATGTGCTTAATTCTCACACCTGTTTCAACCTTATTTACGTTTTGACCACCTGCGCCTCCGCTTCGCATTGTTGTTATCTCCAGTTCGGAATCAGGAACATCTACATTTGCTACTTCTTCATCTTCAAGTATTGGTATGATATCGACACCAGCAAATGTAGTTTGTCTTTTATTATTTGCATTGAATGGGCTAAGTCTAACCAGCCTGTGAGCTCCCTTCTCGCCACGAAACCATCCATAAGCATTATTTGGCCCACCATCTACAATCAATGAAACCTTTTTGTAACCTACTTCCTCGCCAGGACTTCTATCTTCAACAGAAACATTATAACCCATCTTTTGTGCGTGCCTTATATACATCCTATGCAGCATGTCAACCCAATCACACGCCTCGGTACCTCCGGCACCTGCAGAAATTACAATGCGAGCAGGACGTTGATCGAACTTTCCACTTAGTAATTGCTCAAATTCAAATAGTTCTCCATCTTCAATCAAGTCGCTTGCTGCAGAATTACATTCTGAAAGAAGAGATAGAAGCATTTCTTCGTCATCCCTAGATTTATCATCTTCATAAACTTCATCAATGAGTGCTAAACCAGCGTTACAGTCCTCTCGAAGGTTTTCCCATCGATTCATACGGTCAAGCAACCTTGTATGACTTGACAACTGAGCTGTCACCCGCTTGTTTTTCGAAGAATTGGAAGCATCCCAGAAATTAGGATCGGATTGTTCTAGCTCCAAATCTTTAATCTCGCGCTCCAGTCTTTCCCTCGATAAAACACTAGAGGATAGATTTTCATCTAAAACCTCGAGCGCGGTCTCTACTTTTCGTTTCACTTCATTGTAATCCAACGACGTGGAAGTCGAAGCAAATAAAGGTGAAATAACATGTCGATTCGGATGAGGTTGTAGCAGCAATGATTGTTTCGTTAATATAAATCCCAGGACATTCACCGTCCTTTGTCGAGCAACAATCGAGAACATTACCAAGAATTTTAATGTTACGCTCTTACTTAGTACGAACATAATATATCATGTACAATATTCTACCCAGCATCCCCACTTGTATGAATTTTTGCATGAAACTAGTAATTCCAGGGCAGTGTTGGACTGTTTGATTGATGATTGAACAATGAGGAAGGATGGAGGAAATAATTTGAATGCACAGTGATGGATGGTTTGTGTGTGTGTGTGTGTGTGTGTGTGTGTGTGTGTGTGTGTGTGTGTGTGTGTGTGTGTGTGTGTGTGTGTGTGTGTGTGTGTGTGTGTGTG
>Ga0209092_10003802_pt1 | contig 12863 bp, 6 predicted proteins | sample FraStrMetagenome_FD_187446 | JGI IMG/M metagenome (GOLD analysis project Ga0209092, IMG submission 187446) | Marine eukaryotic phytoplankton communities from Arctic Ocean - Fram Strait ARC3M Metagenome (SPAdes) (version 2) | ecosystem: Environmental > Aquatic > Marine > Oceanic | place: Fram...
TTGGGGTAGTTTTCATTTGATAATAGGAAGCGTATTTTTTTGAAAACTCATCGGGATTCTCGATAAAGAACGCAGTTCCTCTACGTGTCCAAGAAACACAGTCAGAAAAGAAAGGCGAGGACAAAATGTGCATGAGCTTGTGTGGGAAGAAGTTTTTTCGTACTTTTGTATCTGGATCACGATTGCTTTGTGGAGAGTCGATGGAATGATTGGAAGTGTGGGTAGAAAATGACGAAGGTCTTGAAACGGAAATCATGTCAATATTGTGAATGGTTTGGCTTTGTTGAGTTTCGATGCGGTATGGCTGTTGTTTGAGGTTTAAAAGAACAGGCATCTTGCAAATTATAAGCTATTTGTGATTTGAATGAATTGGGTTTTTATTATAAGCTTTGTACTGCATATTAATTTATGTTTGTTTGTGTTTGTGTATGTTCTATGTAACTTGCCTAAACTTCTATTCTCGGTCTAACTGTTGTTCCCGTGCTTTTTTTTTAAATTTGAGGCTCTTTCAATAATTAATCAAAATATTAATTATTCGGTCTGCACAAAACTCGAAATATACGCAAGAGGAGAATTTAGTAAATAGTGAATGTATTCTTCGAACTGCATTGTTCCTCGATGTTGTACAAAGTTACGCATGCGGAATTACGACTTTTTGGGCATTTTGAGAATGCTGTTCGGTTTGTATGAAATATGACCGATGAATAAAAATCGCCAGCTGTTTCGTGATTCACTAATATTCTCTTTTTTTGTACTATTATGATAAATTAATATATTTTTTTTACTTTTCAATCTCTTGTGGTAAGGTAATCTTCATACAGAAATTGCATTTTTATGCACTAATTTGCAGCGAAGACAGAACTCGTGATTTACTTTTTGTTTTGGACGTGTGCTTATCTTAATGAAAATTTGGCATAACGACTAGATATGTCTGTTATGATATCAGCAGGTACAAAATAGTTATTATTGCACCTAGGTGAGAATAAGTTCTAGATTATCTACGAGATCGGCAAGGGCAAATCGAGGGGCTGTGGACTTTTTCTTGAGGGACGTGAAAGTCCGAGACCTACCGTAGCCAATTTAGAATTCAACGCGTAAAACATAGTATACCACTACCACAAATTAAACGCCTTGTTCACAATCTCATTTAGTGCACCGTTCTACATCGGCTGTGCCCCCCCCTGAACAGGGCGGGCACAATGCCCTTTCCATGAAATGGTTTATTACTGCTGAATGACCATAAAATACAGTTTTTTTAAGGTAGGGTTTTACACAAAATGAGTATGTTGATTGACGAAGCACTTGGTAAACTTCATCAGCATTCAAATATTTAAAAATATCTAAGTAAATTTTGCCTATTTCTTTCCTTAATAGGGTCAAATTGTCTATTAAACAAATTAATATTCCATGTAATTATATTTTTCATTAAGATGCAATGACGAGTTAATTTATTGCTTGTTGATAATGATACTTTGTGAGTTACGTACCTTTTACGTACACTTTCGTACTGATTGTAATTATAGTTCCTCGTGGAAGGCGGTCACTGTTTGTCTGTATTTAGTAGACTTTATATTGTGCATATACGCACGTACAAGTCTACACGATACTATTTGTTTAGCTTAATAATTGTAGTGAAGTTCGATCTTCAATCAAATTCACTTTATTCTAAAACTTAACCTTTTTTACGTTTTACTCTAGTTTGATTACAATAGCATCAAACTTCAAACGCCATCACCTTCGGACCCTGTCGAGCAAGACAGTAACGCGGTGAAAGGTCAACGGATTAGTCTACAACTACTCTACAGTTTTCTAATACTTTTTACGTTGTTGTGGCATGATTTTTATTTTACTAAGGTCTAATTGAACATTGCGCTGTACACAGAATTTCGATCGACCCGGTATCTTAGTTAAGATTATTACTAAACTCCACGCATGCGTAGAGGTGTTCTTGGTGTAATGTGCATGTACACTCACTAGTACTGTATTAGGACCCCCTTTCCGGACCCCCCGAATTTAAGCAAGATTTACGTATTTTCTTCGTAGGTATATTGGCAAAAAGGAGTTTTTGCACAAGAAATATTAAATTGTATGTTTACTAGAAAACTTTACATACGCACTTTTCAATAAATTTTCACTCTTCATTTTGGTGTCTCAAGTTTACTTACAGACCAAATGATCTAGTTGTTTTTGCTCAATGTCTATGTTCATATTATAATATTATGTAATCACGATGCTATCTAATTTATTGATTAGAGCAAGATAATTTAAGTAATCTTTACTCATAACCACTCTGTCTTTTCTTTCCGTCACAAACAATTTTCTACGTACACGCTTTCGTTCGTTGTATTGTTCATATGTTTTCAGATAAATTCAAGCATCTTATTTGAGCTTGGTTAATGATTCCATTTGTTGTATTTTCTTCATAAATGGTATCATTCACTTTGGCAAACTCTAAAACAACATAAAAGCATGAAAAAATCTACTTCTTTTTACAATTAAGTTCCAAGGTTATATACAGACAAGATTGGTGGCAGTTATGGTGTTTTTTTCTTCCAGAATCATGTTAAATGATTTGCCATAATTTGCCATAATTGATAATGTTATTATAATGTTGAAAACTCACTATCTATAACATTGTTATAATTCAATGTGTGTATTGCATATTTCATTAAGCTTGTGTACCTTGTTATTTGCATTGTTTTATGCATAGCCAAAAGTTGACACCAATTAGACTGATTTATTGAAATTTATTATAAGTAAATGATTAAAGCAATATCATTACTTACCAAGAACAAATCAAATAAGAATTACCTCCCTTTTCCACATAAAACAATAAATTTGTTCTCATCCAATTTGGATCAGATGTTAAACGCAAGTTCATCTTAAATTAGATCAGCACATGTAAAGACCATCATGCCTAGTCAAGCAATGCAAACACAGTGCTCAAAAGTGAAGGGAACCAATAGTAAGCAAATTTTTGGCCATCTGCCTCCTATAATATAAACATCCACTGATCTACTTGGTCCTTTCAATCACACATCATCTACTGTTGTAACACCCTACAATCTGTCTCAAGAAAATGAGGATTTTAACCCTGCTCTAGTATATGTGCCCGAAACAGATATGGAAGATACTCAGGCCTCTTTAGAGCTCCTTAGAGACACTGTACCACAGTATGCTGCAGTATAATTGATTTGGTAATACTATACATTTTAGATAATAATTTAACAATACATGAAATAAAAATCAGAATTCTTTTGAATCATAAATCAGTATTGCATTAAATTTGAAATTACCAAATACTTTAAATTGTATCACAACATAATAAAATTCAATATGTGAATTAATATTTTGGTGTTGAATTATAGTTCACGTTATTGAATTAAAACTTAGCACATTGGTTAATATTTCATTGTTAGATCATCATTTAAGTTACCAAATCAATAATACCAAATAATCAACTAGACAAATTTTAAATCAGTAACTATATTTTGTTTTGGTGTAGTAATTTATAAATCAGAACAGCTGATTGAGTCCTTGAATTATATTTCTGCACTGATTTCTATAATTTGATTATCAAATTAATAATACCAAATAATTCAACAAGACAAATTTTAAATCAGTAACTGTATTATATTTTAATGTTTTAATTTATAAATCAGAACAGCAGATTGAGTCCTCGAATTATATTTATGTATTGATTTCCACAATTCAATCATTAAAATATTCACTTTTCTGAGGTAATGACAAATGTTCGAAACAAGAAAAATTTGACATTTTATCATGCTGCTGCTATCAGATCCGTGATCATGATTACAAACAGTCTAATCAAGGCAATGGGCCATCTAGTAAGTCCACAAAGATATTTTGATTTATGTCTCAAATTTTGTTATCTATCTTTTATGATCAGTTGAGAACAATGAATGATCAATCAATTGATAATTCAGTTAGGAAGTGTATGTTTTGACGGGGTTTGTCATTATATTGTTATTGTTAGAACAACATTCATAAGTGAACGTACGTGTGTATAAACCTTGAATTAGTTTCAATGGAGGGCAACTTTGTAGCTCTACGTCTCTCTCTGGAGTATGATGGGCTTAACCCTGACTAAAAACATAAAAGTACCAAACCAAACATACTTTTAAATAAATACAAAAAAGAAATGACTGAAACGAAAAAAGAGAAGAACAATGACCAGAACGGTCACATGATTCGACAAAAGATATGGAACGCATGATACGGAATGAAAAGACCATGGAAAATAGTTATTTACGCACCTAAGTATTATAAAAGTAAATATCATAGACGAAAAGAGACAAAAAAGTCCCCACAAAAAAGTTGAACAAAAGGACATTGACGATATCGTGCTTTGCAAGATGCCTGTTCTTTTAAACCTCAAACAACAGCCATACCGCATCGAAACTCAACAAAGCCAAACCATTCACAATATTGACATGATTTCCGTTTCAAGACCTTCGTCATCTTCTACCCACACTTCCAATCATTCCATCGACTCTCCACAAAGCAATCGTGATCCAGATACAAAAGTGCGAAAAAACTTCTTCCCACACAAGCTCATGCATATTTTGTCCTCGCCTTTCTTTTCTGACTGTGTTTCTTGGACACGTAGAGGAACTGCGTTCTTTATCGAGAATCCCGATGAGTTTTCAAAAAAATACGCTTCCTATTATCAAATGAAAACTACCCCAAGAAAAGAAAGCTTCGCTAGAAAACTCAACAGGTGGGGCTTCAAGATGGAACTTGCAAAAGGGCCCCATTGCGGCTCCTATTCTCATCAATTGTTCAACAAGAATGAGGCCTGGCGCTGTGAGAATATGTCATGCAACAAGAAAAGAGGGTTAGTGCATAGTGAATCAAGTGATAGTTTGGAGTCAGAAGACTACCGATCTGCGAAAAAGGCAAAGTGTATACCCGAGAGAGAGTCAAGAGGCTTGGATGTGTACGGGCTTTCGAGAATGTGGACTCTGGAGAGACAAATGGTAGACAAAGTTTGTAGTCCGCAATCAATGGGCACAGACGACTTCATAGTCTCAAGATCATTTGAAAGAAAGGATAAGTTGCCTTGTGGAGAGTCTTTATTGAGCAGGGATCTCCAAGCTCAGCTATTATTAAGTTTGCTGTCAAAAAGAAGACCAATGGCGCTCGATCACGAAACGATAATGAAGAATGCGATGATGGCTCTCAATTGAAGCATAAAATGCTTGTTGCAAATTTTTGAATTATAGGACCAACCCAAACGAACTTGTATGTTGAGAAAAAATTACGGTTTAATTAGAATTGATTTAGTATGCTCATAATAAGTTTGTTTACTTTTTGATAATTATTCCTTAAACTGCTGGTAGATAATGCCGTTTATGTAAAACCATCCATTCGTCCAAACTAAGGTATTAGGATGAAATAATCATTGCATCAGAAGGACTTAAAAATAAATTGGACAGAGTAATTCGTTATTGCAGTACCCATTAAGACAATCTTGCTACTCACCTATTCCAAAAGGTTGCATGCGAAACTCTGTCTAAACCTCTTTTATCCCGATTTAAGAAAGCCTTTCTTACATTCCATCCTGTTAATCCTTTAGGAATTGGGGCCCCTTCCATCCCTATATAGAATCCGAAGCAGTTTGTGAAAATTTCAACAGGTTCTTTCCATTTCCAGCCTTTGAATTGCCACTTTTCTCCATGAGCAATGACTGCAACTACACGCTCCCATTCCGACCGAGAAAGTTTACCAGAAGGGTTGTCCATAATTTCATATTCTATTTCACCATTTTGGAACATGCTGTTATTAACACCACCATCTGCTCCACTACCATGAGATCCACAGGCTGCAAGTAATCTTGAAGACATGCGACGTTTGAAAGTTAGTCGAGATGATTTTTTCGCATTTCGAGTACGTGGAGTGTAAACTGCTCTAGCAAAAAAATCGCAGGCGTTTACCATACCAATGGGAGAAGTCATGGCATTCGGCACGATGATTATAGGCAAACCCAAAGCTTTTTTAGGAGGATTTTGCTTTTGATTGTGACCAGAGGAAGAAGATGATGTTTTTTTCGATGACTTTTGTGGATGGTCACGTTTGTGCCGTTTAGATGAAATAGAGGACGACTTAGATCCTGATGATGATGCTGCACGTTCTTCATTCTTCTTTACTTCCATATACAATCCCAGAACCCTTGAAAAATCTCTCGAAGCAAATCGCAAAACACTAGCAGAATCTCCAACAGGAGTTTCCATTGCAGTAATGACTTCAGTAGCTTCTCTATCTGCTGCAATTTGCTCTGGCGAGAAGATAAAGTTTGATGATGAAAGAGCCTCTTGTAGTATGGCATTTTCCCGTGTTTTACGTTCTTCTTCGTTTTCATGGATTAAATTAGTGACGGGCTTAGAATCAGCTGCTTCTTTCATTGGATCCATTAAAGTGGAAGGCTTATCAGATTTACTACTTTCTTCTTTATCAACGGTATTTACTTCAGAAACTGTCGCGGAATTTGCTTCATTGAAAGAGTCGTGTTTTCCCGTATTTTCATCAGTATTTTCATTGATTTCTAATTTTTCCTGATCCATTGAAGGCAGTTCCATGGATTTTCTTTTCGAAATTCCGTCAGCACCACGTTTTCCATGCAAAAACGTTAAATTTTGCATTACCTGTTCGTTTGTAATAGGGCCCTTATCTTTGACTTTACTTTTTTCATCTTTTTTTCCACTACTACGGCGTTTATCACGCTGTTTATCTTTTGGATGATGCTTTTTGCGGCGATCTTCTGATTGCTTCTTACTATGCTTGCTGGATAAGCTCTCTTTTTGAACTTTTTCTGCATCCTTTTTCTCCATATCCTCTTTAGAGTCTTCAACCTCCATTTCTACATCCATCATTTCAACATCTTCAACTTCCTCGTCTTGATCTTTTGCGACAATATCATCTGTGACCGCAGGTGCTGAAGACGCTGCTGGTTTACCTGCCAAATTAAAGTAGCTCAACAAGATCGAAGCGTGTGTAGCTTTTACATTTTGAACTCCGTATTTGTCACATGCGCGTTTTCGCTGGATCAAACTAGAATGGAGGCAAAGCAAATAAAGAGATGCAAGGGAATATGCGGTGTCATCTGGTGTTCCAGGAACAGTGTACTTCAATGTTCCATCATACGTGTTGCTACTCGAGTCAGCAAGTGTTTTTCCGTCATCGGAGAGTGTCAGGTCAGGTAGGTTGTTTCGAAGTATTTCAAGAGGAGAATCTTGTGACATGGCGCTGAGATTTTTTTGAACGCAGGAAACTGATATTTGTCAATGTTAAAAAGCTTGTGCAATAGGAATATGTTTAGCTTTCAACGGAGATGTTTGTGTAGATCTAGAGATACTCTTGTGCTGAAAAAAGATAGATCTCCTTTGTCAACTTGAACTTTATAAGAAGGAGATTGAGAGAGCAATGCCTCTTCTAGACCGAGAGTTTCAGTGACATACCAGAGTTTCGTAGGTGAATATTAAAAATTACTCGCGCGCTGCTCTCTCTCTAGAGAGGTATAATTAATAACATGACATTTTTCCCTTTTGTTCAATTTTTTAATTTTCTACAATTTTTTTCTTTGTGTAGACTTTGTTCTAAATTTATCTGTAAGTGATGGTAATGTTTATCAGCAGAAGAATAAGGTCTTTCGACAAATTGAAATGGTGCCATCAAGTCCAGTTTCTTCAACCTTTTCTTCAATTTCTTCAAGATCTTTAGTAGCATGCAACATTTATGTCTCTGCTGGTAGACCTCATCATGCTCAAAATCTCCTTTCTATTCTTTTAGAATCTCAGGTATGATCTTTTCATCAGCATATTTTTGACAAATTGGCAAATCCATTTTTTTATCTACCTTATTTAAAAAAAGGCACGGAAACATATTCAACATTCTACAAAACTAATTGAAGCTTTTAATACACAAAATAAAATTAGGAGAAGTGTCGGATTCTTCGTTCTCAGTCTCCGGACAAAAAAAATAATTTTTCGGAAGTAGCCATCGTCCATGCCTTTAGCGACGGTCCATATGATAGATCTTCCTTTCATTTGGCCGGATATGCAAATTCAGTTGCAAATGTGGCATCTTTCTTGGCAACAAAAGCAATACAATCTATTTTTGAATTCAATCATAATAAATGTCCGGGTGGAGACGACAGCCATGTTGGGGATGGCAACACACTGCATCCATATGTAGGAATTGTGGACCATATTTCCGTAATGCCCTTACTAAATCCCCCTCCTGATATTTTGATGTCCATGAATCAAACCTCCTCATCTAATTCAGAAAAAAATAATTTATTATCATCATCACCTTCAAAATTTATACCTTCCACCCCACATGGTCAGGTTGCTTTTACCATAGGTCAAATTATGTCAAACGAAACATTACCACATCATTCTCATGGTGGAGAAACGCTGAATTCCAATTCCTCTGATTGCAATAATTTACAGGTCTTTTATTACGGTAGTGCCGACCCGGACAATACATCGTTAGCAGAGGTACGAAAACGAAAGACGAACTTTTTCAAGTCCGGTGGATTGGAGAAAAAAGCGTACACCTCTAGCACCATTGTGAAGGATTCAGAAAAGAATTATCCGTATGGTACAGCTACAATTGGAGCACCAAAAACTTTTGTGGAAAACTTCAATATCCGACTTCATCCTAGGATACCTAGATCCACTGCAGTCCAACTAGCACGTCATGTGAGAGAAATAGATGGCCCAAATGGGAAGAAAAGTCACTCTGGTTTACTTGGTGTTGAAGCATTGACTTTGCCATATTCTAATGAACGGTGGGAAGTCGCATGTAATTTAAAACATCCCGAAAAGGAAGAAGGTAGCTCGGCTGCAATTGCAAAAGCTGCTGAAGATTGGGAGAAAGAACAGGAGCAAACTCTTGCACATTCAAATTTTGTTGAATGCTCTTATAGAGTGGGCAGTACTGAAGAGATGTGTTGGAATATATTAAGCTTAAATGGTAATGACGAAGCACTTATGAAAAATCATGACGAAGGGGTTGTACAACGATTGAAGGATTTTATTCTTGGGTGATACAGATCCCTTTGACATTCTTAAATTCTTATCTCTATTTTTGAATATTCAAAACACACTACAGTGATCTCAACGGATTTATTTATTGTGTTTCAGGATTTGCTCATTTCATGAATAAATATGTCATTTCGTTAAAATATTAGTCAGGATGAATTAATTAATTCCTAGATGACCTTAGATTAAAGCATCAAGATGAAATCTAAGAATCTTTTGTACCAAGACTACTGAAGTAATCTTGATTTGTTGCATCCTGCTGAGATAATAGAATGTGAAGAGAGAGTGCTGCATTTCTACTTTTCTCACGTGGTATGATGGGGAACTCGTGCTCCTATTCTCTATCGATAGATGGCAAGAATTTGTTTCCGTCTATAATTAAATATTTCATTCAAAATACAGTAGGAAGAGAACATCATCCTGCTGTTTTTCTTTGAAATATGTGCTGGTCCTATGTAGGAGAGTTATCTACGTCAACATGATGATTATTACGGTTTAGATTTTATGGTAAAAAATGAAGGCTAACAAAGAAAACAGAATAAGTGCGATGTCACCATGGATTACACCTTAATAATACAAGATGATAGAATAGAAGAATTCACACGAATACTGTTTAGAAAACGCTCCAAGGATTTCTATGAGTTCATTGCATTCGTGTGCTGGTATGTATTTCTTATTGTGTGTTGCGTCATACCCACAGCATGCGCTTACAGACGGCGTAGAAATGCCGAGAGACTAGCAAATGCTCCAATGCCAGATCAAAGCAATTACAATACTTCTCGGCTGGGAGACAATGTGGATGAAAATAACTCTAATCTGGGTAACAGTGACGACGAAATTAGCTTAATATTTTTTCAGTCGCCAGACTTTGTGCATGAAATTAGAAGAAGACGAGAGCTAGCGCAAAAACGACGCCTCGAAGCAAAGAGAAGTTCATTGGCCTCAAAAATGAATTTAACAAAGATGGTAAGAAAAATTATGACATATGGTTTTATCACACAATTTTTGTATATAAACGGATGATTTAAACCCGTCATTGTTGCCAGATGGTGTCTTCAGATGATCTTATAGAAATAAAAGAAAATGAATTTGATGCCGAAAAAGGAATTATCGATGAAATTATTAAAGAAAATGATAAAAGTAATGAAGTACTGGAAAATTCCGGAATCGAGGAGATATCATGCTACCTCAATCTTCCCATCAGTAGTGATTCTGGCCAAAAAATGATTAATGGAGGTCCAAGGACGGTTTCAGACACATGTGCAATTTGTTTATGTCAGTATGAAGAGGGCGATCATATAGTTTGGTCATCAAACAAAGATTGCCAGCATGTATTTCATGAGGACTGTATTTTAACATGGTTAGTAAAAAAGGAAGAACCACTTTGTCCTTTCTGTACACAACCATTCGTAATAAATGAAGAGACATGACACAGATCTTTTAGATTTCTTTGGTTCCGGCAATGTGATACTAAAAGTAAAATTATTAATGTTTTTTTGTACAATGAAATCGAAAGAGTAATGCAAAATAATCCAACCAATAAACATATGAATATGGTAACCATAACGAAAATTTCACATAAAATGGATGCAGAGGTAATTAGCGAAGAAGCGTGAATTTTTTAATTCATTCAGGATATGAGCTCGTTCCTGACAACACAAATTTATTGAGTTTTCAATGTTTGAGGTAATATTGCTTTTGTCAACCTGTTTACTTTGTTCTGAATTTGTGAGATCAACACGATTTCTCAATGTATTCAAATATGCATTTTGTCTGAAATGAATGGAAGAGGAGTTTAGAACACTTTTGAAAGCGATCGATTGAATATCTCAACAAGATGACTTTTTCACTTACTGTAGAAATAATCTTTCTTTTAATTTTTTTTTTTCCCAATTATATTTATTATCGGCGGGTCAAGGGAGTCATCAGTACTTTTTCAGCACTACCATGCGTTTTGTTTTCTGGAATACTTAAACTCTGTGAAAATTAGCACACACTAAACTACCACTACATTCTCCGCTAAGTATATCACTTTGACAATGAAAGAGGATTATCTACTGAATCTACTTCAAAATATTGCAAATTGTCTTCGAAAATTGTTTTTTGATTCAATTTATAGCTCTTTACTTTCCTTTCATAAATATCAATTGGTTATCGTTGAATTCCTTTACTCTCTGAGACTAAAAGTTTAACATGCATGTTATTCGCACAAAAAGGATGTTATGCCAATCAAATGACTAAGGCCGCTTCAAACGAATGTTATAATTAAAATATCAAAACTATAGGAAAAATGAATATCAAGTCATTTCAATGGCACCACCGACAATTCAATAATCAATGACCAACAAACCCTCACCGTGCGTATAATTTATTTATGTCAGGGAAAGACTTTTTTTTTATAATTAATAATTTTTAGTAATGGTTATTTCTAGTAAAGGATTCTTACACTTGGGAGTAGATCAAATCTGAAGCGCGTAGATAAAGGAAAATTTCTGGTGTAGAGATGGATTCAATCTATTTTTGAAAAATCTGGAAATGTCTTTCCTTAATGGCCCCTTTTCTATAAAAGCACTTCAAAATGAAAGTAGATTTTACTCAATACTTCTTTCTTGATGTAGGAACTTTTGACACGTTTTTCCATATCATAAAATCATTTTCAATTGTTTTCATGGTCTTTAATTTTGAACGAAGAACAACTCAAAACGTTCGCTGACATATACATATATCATCATTACCATCGTCAGTAAGAACAACATCATTACAAAGAGGGGAGTTTTTAACATCTTTTTGAATTATCTCAAGTATGGTAGGACAGATATGATAAAAAATTAGCATAAAAGCTGTATTCGCACTTAAAAACATATTGTATTCATTTATGTCAGTCTTGCACAAAGCTATTTTTTCGAGAGTAAATAAATATCAATTTTATATATATAATAAATAGTCGTATGTCATTGGGTAGAAGCAGTGCCAAGACTGTCACAGTGTAAGGGAGGAATCTGTACTAACAAATAACATGATAGTAATTTGTGACCAACTCATTATTATTCGCATTCAATATTCTTTGCTGAATCACGAAACATGATATGATGTCTATAATGTCTATGATTGGTCATTTTTATGCTTTACTCAAAATGTATGCAAATAGGCTGCTGACGCACCATCGAATTCTTAAAAGAAACAATTGGGTTATAAGGGGAAAATGCGTTCGTACCCAAAGAACAGACAAGGAACATCATTATAACTCGGCAAACGAGACTTTCAAATGAAAAAGGCAACTGATCAATGCTGACGTTTTGAATGTCTCTTCATCAGTCATTTTACAAACATATCTTCATTAAATAAAAATATAGAAGTATAACATTCAATTTAACGTATGTAGTCACTATTTCTTGTCATAAGTATAATTATTATTATATACTAACTAGTTTCATAAAAAGACGGCTAAACTTATAATTTGCAAGATGCCTGTTCTTTTAAACCTCAAACAACAGCCATACCGCATCGAAACTCAACAAAGCCAAACCATTCACAATATTGGCATGATTTCCGTTTCAAGACCTTCGTCATCTTCTACCCACACTTCCAATCATTCCATCGACTCTCCACAAAGCAATCGTGATCCAGATACAAAAGTGCGAAAAAACTTCTTCCCACACAAGCTCATGCATATTTTGTCCTCGCCTTTCTTTTCTGACTGTGTTTCTTGGACACGTAGAGGAACTGCGTTCTTTATCGAGAATCCCGATGAGTTTTCAAAAAAATACGCTTCCTATTATCAAATGAAAACTACCCCAA
>Ga0209092_10003803_pt1 | contig 12860 bp, 12 predicted proteins | sample FraStrMetagenome_FD_187446 | JGI IMG/M metagenome (GOLD analysis project Ga0209092, IMG submission 187446) | Marine eukaryotic phytoplankton communities from Arctic Ocean - Fram Strait ARC3M Metagenome (SPAdes) (version 2) | ecosystem: Environmental > Aquatic > Marine > Oceanic | place: Fram...
GTGTGTGTGTGTGTGTGTGTGTGTGTGTGTGTGTGTGTGTGTGTGTGTGTGTGTGTGTGTGTTGAAGTTTGGAACGACGACGTCTACCTTAGGTTTCCACGTGGAACTTGGATTATTTCGCAGGATGGGATGGACCCTGGACCGTTATACCGTTGAGGTTGAGTGAGTGGGTTGTAAAATAAGGGTAATTGTAGAATGGTTTGTATGGCTTTGAACCTTATTTATACCGGTATATAATATATGTATATATATATATACCGGTATGTATTTTGTTGAGGTACCTTTTGAACCGATAAGGATCAGCTCAACCTCTTGAATTATTGGATGATTGAAATGGAGACTTGAAAGGGGTATAAGTTGAACGAGATAAAGATAAGAACCTATTGACTCTAATTTTATTCAGCTATCTCTAGTAGATGGGAGATCACATTTATTTTAGTTTCCAGGCTAGAGCTTGAGAGAGAGGTAGATACAAAAACTATATATGATTTTCTTTCGCCTCTACTCTTAATTCCATCGCGTATCGCGTACGTTCAGTATCTATTCGAAATATATGCGTTCTATTTTACTCTCCTAACACAGGCAAAAGTCGCAATTTTGGACGAGGTGTAGTGACAATTGTCATTAATGCTGGCAATAACCAGATTAAATCTATTTGATAAGCCTTTGCTATAGCCACTAGTTGAGTCATTAGTAAAATGTGGCGAAAAACACTGTCAGATAGCCACTAGTTTGATCATTGCTAAATTCTTGCTAAATGCTAAGTGACTGTCATATGATCAAAACAAAATACGTTTCGTCATTTTCCCCATCACTGAACTAATTGATCCCATATTCTGATCAATAACCTGTTACACTTTCAGCACACGTCAGGGTTTGCAAGAAGCATCTTGAAAGTTCATCAGTGACTTACTTGAAAAGAATTTTTCACGAATACAAATCGAGAGTTATCTCATGATTCTACTAGAGGAGAATTAATGTCACCGCATCTTTATTTATCGCTCACTGTTAACTATTTCTCAATACAATACAATTACAAAATGAATTAACAAAATGTATACAGCATACTTGAAAATCTTCAGAAACAAATCTAATTGATAACAAATGTTGTATTCTCGATAATAATATCAATTAAAGATGTACTTTACTGTGACCACCATAAGACTTTCGCAATTTCGGAAATGTTTCAAATTTAATCGCGATTAATTGGAAACTACTTCTGCCTCAGTGACATCTTGACTTGGTGCACTTTGGGAGAGTTTAACCGTTTCAACCTCTGGTTCACTCACAGTCACTTTTACGCTGCTGCTTTCAGGGGCACTCTCCATGGCAGCTACACGTTTCATAGCAGCGACGGCTGGTTCGGGCATGATTGAGGAGTGATGATTAGATATCTTCCATTCACCCTTCTCGAAAGTATAAACATAAGAATATCTTCCCCGAGTTTTAGAACCGTCTTCAAATGTAAATTCGTAAATACCTGATAAAAGAGAGCACGAAAGAATGATGAGACGACCAACACGCAAGGTTGTATTAGTCTGATATTACATACCGGCATCCTGGGCCCAATTGGGCCCAAGCTTGACGTTTCCTTCCAAGATTTCACCGCGTGGTTTCTTCTTGAGAAATCCAACAAAATAATCAGCAATGCGGTCATTTGTATAGCGCGCCGAGTCTGATAAAGTTGGCAACAACACGGCATCATCTCCATAAAGCGCTGCAACTTGTTGAGGATCTCCAGTAGCCAAAGCAGCATTCCACTTGTCGAAAAATCCCCGTACTTCTCCTTCTGTAATCTTAGTAGGACGAACAACCTCTTGAGGCATCAATGATGAGTGATGATGTGAAATCATCCATTTGCCATCTTCAAATGCGTAAACGAACGAATAACGTGCTTTCACCTTCGAACCGTCCTGAAACGTAAACTCATATATTCCTATCAAATAGTCGAGAGCAAACCATAAGGGGTTGCATCAAATTCACACAGGTTTAATAATCAAAGAACTTACCTGCATCCTGAGCCCAATTATTACCGATAAAAATTTCTCCCTCCAAAATCTTACCAACGGGCTTTTTACTCAAAAATCCAACAAAATAGTCTTTAATGCCCTCAAAATCAGTTCGAGGTACATCGGAAAGTGTAGGCAACAAAACACCATCTTTTGCATATCGTTTCGCTACAGTCGCAGGATCGAGCGTTTGCAAGGCACTGTTCCACAAGTTAAACAAATCACGAACTTCCTGTTTAGTAATTGGCTGTGACAGGACGACAACCCCAGCAGTAGAAGCATCCGACCTTGCAGTGGTTGCAACAGTTGCAGGGAGAGTCATTTGACTCACAGAAGTCGACGAAGACGGTAACGTCGGAGAAACTGCTTTATCTCCCGAGTTGAAAAATAACTGAACCGAAAGTAAAATCCAGAGAGGCAAACCAAGAAATGCAATACCCGAAGCAATGAGCGAAGAATTGTCATTACTACTCCCTTCACTCTTGGACACAACTTCATTATTTGGAACCATCACAACTTGCTGAGGAGCAGGGGCAGGAACAGGGACTGGCGCAGGTGGAATAAAGGTTTGAGTTTGAGCTGCTGGCACAACTTGAAACTCCTGCTGTTGCTCCTCTGGTTCTGGTACAGCGTATCCATTGACATATCCATTGACTTTCTCTTCTTCTATAACAGCAACGGGAGCAGGAGCAGAAACTGGAGCAGACTCAGCAGGTGTACCAAAATATTTCTTCATCTGTTCATCATAGGCATCCATACTCATCAACAAAGATCCACTTTTCTGTATCCTTTGAAAAGATACACGACGATTGGCACTGCTACGATGGACACCGAACGATTGTACCTGAACCGAACACATCATCATCATAGAAATCATGATGATGGAAGAAAAAGAAACGGATGATCCCATCATCTTCCTTTAGAAAATTTGGATTTTGAATGTAAGGAAAGTATGGAAATAAAAATTAATAACGATATTAAATGAAATATTATTATCCTGATACAACTTACCTACAAGCAAGCAAGCAAACAAACAAGAATTAAAATAATGTTGTGTAAGTTGACTGACGTAGGGCAACTGTTTATTTTTTGGTAGACGATATGTACTAGCTAGAGCCAGCTAGCTAGCTAGCGAGTACGAGAAGGGTGAGAGTAAGGTGCAATTGCAATAATGTTCCATGCTTTCTTTCTTCTTTTTAATATGTGAGAAAAAAGGCCTTTGTTGGCCATTTCTAGTGGACGTGTTGTGAGCTGCGTGATGTGTAGAATTTCTAGAGTTTCCTTATTCTCGATTCTCGAGATATTTTTGTTTGTTCATATTTTTTTACATGTAACGTTTTTGATTCTGTTTTTGGTAAAGAGGAGGAGAGGAGAGAGGATCGTCGAAAAAGTAAATTTGTCATGGGCCGTTTGAAAATTTCAGATTGATTCAAACTTTATTATACACTTTACACTAGTTAGAGTGTAACCTCGGATCTTGTTCAGGTGAAAGTTTCTTTACGATCTGCTTTTCCTTCCATTTAGGAAGATCTGGAAGGAGGAATTAAGAGGCAGGCTACGAAAAAATCTGGATACCTTCTACCGAGGATGAAACGAGAACATCCGTGGAGATTACTATTACTGTAGTCGTCCGCAGAAGAACTATGCCGTAAATACGTTGACCAAACGAGTGAAAGTTAAAAGAAATCTGTTCGTGATTAAACAAGCAAAATATCTAGCAAAAAGGCTGCCTGCAAAGCATTTTGTAATCGAAAGGGAATGTATCTCTTCAGAAATACAACACCTGCACCTCCTTACTAAACATCAAATTTGTTTCCCGTGCCTTTTTGTGAAACTTGTGGAATTTTCCAAAGAATTTTTTAGATTTTAAATCTCACTCTTAAATTGAGCAATCTTTTTTCATATTGAACTCTATTTTCAGTCAAGGTATACTAATTTTTTATTGGACGCGCCTTATCTCTTCATATATAGTCTCATTCATCAAAAAACTTAAATATTTGTATGATGTTGGTAGAAAATATTGCCCACAAAATAGTCAAGAAATCATGAGCGACTCGAAGTATTTGTCATACAAAACTTGCGAACCTAAATAAGTTAGATGTTGCGGTGATGCTCTTTGCCAGAAGCATTCCTGTGTAAAGCCAAGTTTGGGAATTCTTATTTCGACCTGTTATAGAATTTAGCAATTTTATGAATCAATCTATTTGCCACGTTTAATCGCAAAAATATTTCTTGATCGTTAATCCATTTGCTAACACACATTAGCGCTTGCTGTATATCAGCTCAATTTCCAAATTTTTGCGGAGGCTACGGAAACGGAAGCAATTGCAGATTTCAACGTCAAATTGCCCAATTTTATCGATACTGAATTACATATAGGATTAGTATCAAATGTACATGTATACAGGATCCAGAGTGATAACATGCCAGGCGCCTTACGAGCAAAACAAATTTATAAACTAGTCCATAAATATATAGCTGGCAGTGATAACAACGTAGATGTTGCCATTTGCAGTTTACTTGAAAACGATGAAAAACTTTCGGTCGGCAAAAACCTGGTGAACCTACGTAATATACCAAACAGGGAACCCATAGCGCATCATCCATAAGATTCACAGATTCACTAATAAATCTCTTCCTAAGCCCTACAAAACAAAAGAGTTCAATGCTACGCGATTAAACGGTGTCACACCAATTCAGTAAAATGTTCAAAGTATGCAGCTGACAAAAATTAAAACTACATTTTGCTCTAATTTAACGTCTAATCGTAGAAAGACCTATTCTCAATTCTATCACAGAACGAAAATTATCCCCTGAAAAGTCCACAAAGATTTAAATTACTTAGTTGTGGGTGATGGGGTAGAAGAAATGGTGATCACACGAGTCAAGGCAAGAGTGCATCATGGCTCCGGTAACACCCAACATGGCAGCACGTCCATTCTGGATCTCAATATTCAACTTGCGATCACGCTCGACAGGATCCTCAATCTGCTTATCAAAAGGATATCCACCTGGAACAAAAGGCTTAAACCCATCATATCCAGCAGGCAAGTTCTGTGGTCCACCAGTGTACTGACTGGCAGGGACGGCACCAAGCTCGGCCAAAAGAATGGCAAAGACAATCTGCCAAAGTCCAAAGGCAGGAACGTTGGTCAAGGCCGGGAAACCCATACCGTCCTTCAAAACCTCAGAGAAGGGGTAGTTTCCAGCCAAATCGAAGGATCCGGGGAAGGTCACTCCAAGCTCCTGGAACAACATACCAACGAAGGCAGCCATGGCAATACGTCCATGCTTGATCTCTACGGCACGACGACGGGCAAAGGCCTCGGGAGTGGAGCTCTCAACGAAACCAAAGGGATCGTAAAGATCCAACGGACCGGGGTCAACTCCAAGACCGTCAGGAGAACGAGCATCGAAAAGCTGAGTGCTTCCAACCTAAGCAGTGCCGTATTACGTATTGCGTAGAGTAGAGTAGAACAGGTTAAAACAACATTCGTGACGGGCATACATAACGAACGAACTTTATAAAGGAGTTATAGATACAAGTTAGTTACGTACCTTGGAGGTGGAGGGAGCAAAGGCAGCAGCAGAGGCAAAGAGTGTTGTGGCGATGGCAAGCTTCATGGTGTTAGAGAATAATATATTGTGTACTATGTGATGGGTTGGCGACTACTACCTACATATATATTTTGGATTGCAAAAAGATACATGTCAAGGTGCTCGTAGAATACGTGTACATGTCATGTGGTGTGTTGTAGGCCGACGAAGGATCCTGCCTTCAAGAAAAAGTGCGATCTTTGTATTTCATCGCGTAATGAGGTGCATGTATGTGATTGTTTTAGGGAGTGAATGGTACTGTATGAGGTAACGTTTCGTCCAATCCAATACTTTTTTCCTGTGGGGGTAAAGTTCTTCAATAATGACGTCATTTGGGGTGCGAAGCTAAAATAACAATAAATATGCCGATGTTAGTTCGTAATTGTTAGTTCACATTTTACCGAAAATGTGACCTATCTTGCACAGCTTCTTACACTAGATCTACACCAACTGCTCGATATAAAGAAATGAGTTAGACCTCTTTCATGTACGAATATGAAAGAAGTGAAGAACATCAAAATGTTCATTGAAAGAATTATACTTGGCCCGAACACTCAGATGCAAATGTGCTTCTATTATTAATTATAATTTTCAATTGGGGGGGTCGTTTAGTTGTTGTATACGTCTTCCATAATGATCGTTTTATTATAAAAAACTTTGGTGTCTTACAACTTAAAACACATTCTTAAGCTGAAGTCCATATTCTGGGATAAGATAACGACTGAACGATTACTGATACAGTGTGTGCACCATAATGACAATGAAATCCACCTCGTCATCGAGTTGCTCTAAGGTATTCATTAACCTTGGTCTGTCTTGGAAGAACCAATACCGTGTGTTCACTATTTTCAGATGTGTTTATAGCTTGAGTGGTTCATTGACACGTTTGTGAAATAGATGTTGTGCGTATATATGAAATTCCTCGAGATGGAGTGCATGATGAATCATGTTGGAAAGAAATTTTGGGCACAATAGATTCAAAATTCTTCTTGTGATACTAAATGTGCGTGACTCAATAGAGCCAACAGCAACAACTGCTCGAAGATAATATCGATTTTGACGCATAATTGGTACAAGAGCAGAAGTTAACAAAATAAGTATACAGATGAAAAATTCTACCTACTATGCTTTTTCTTCCAAGAGCGAATATATAAAAACGCCACGTGTTACCCAATCAAGTTGGAGTTGAGAGGAAACAAGGTCAGGTAGAAATACGATTTGAAGCACATCATTTAAATTTGACTGTAACGTTACTCAATTAATGACTTCATAAAACACCTCCTCTTTTACCACTCGACGACTCTTTCGTCACCTTGTCAAGAACCCATTGCGCAATTGTATGACCTGGTTCCGCTGCTTTGCGATACCAATGCACTGCTGCTCTATGATCTTTATTGACACCCAATCCATACCGATACATACGTCCAAGATTGTACTGATCTGAAAGATAATCTTGTTCCGCCGCTTTGTGAAACCAATACACTGTCGTTGTATCATCTTTCTTGACGCCCTTTCCGTTACGATACATACATCCAAGATTATTTTGGGCAGATCTATAACCTTGTTCCGCTGCTTTGCGATACCAATACACTGCTGTTATATAATCTTTCTCTGCGCCCATTCCCATACTATACATATATCCAAGATCATTTTGGCATATAAAATGGCCTTGTGCCGCTGCTTTGCGATACCAATTTATTGCTGATACATAATCTTTTTCGACACCCAGACCATTGTAATGTCTGGAGCGCCAATAACCATTGCATATGCCTTTTCCATGTCAATTTCCCTTCTATCCATTCCATAAACACAGTCTTCTTTTTCCTGATATAGCTCATTCATGTTTGGAAGCATACCCATGCGACCCATTAACTGATCCCTTGACTTCTGATACCACTGAGGTAAAGAACAATCGACATACTTTTTGCACTTTCACGTGCTTCAATTGCTGGTTGTAGACTTGTGAATCTGTCATCGTAATATTTCTTCTTCTTCTCCTCCTTTCATTGGCTTTCAAATAAGCTTATTGCGTTAACTGTGACCAGCGATAAGTGACAATTTGTTCTGTTGCTTTGAATGGATTTAATTTTGTGGGACTAAACTGAGACTAAACCGGAAGGTGTCAACCCATCGAATATGTACTCTGATCGTTGGAAGACTCACGTGATTAGTATGTACGCGCATAGAGGTAGGTACGTTTTACATCACTCGTTTTTGTTTTTGCACAAATCCTTTCAATAAGTAAGGGTCTCGTCATAAGTCCAATTGCAGTAGTTTCGGAAATTTTAAGAGTAATATACATCTGCAAAAGCAATGGAGATTAATTTCGAATAAGTAGATTCCGGCATAAACCCATGGACCAGGTACTGTTTCATTGATAGATTGTCTGGATGATTCTGTTGGTTTGTTTCAAATATTTAACTCGCGTAGATTGTTCTGAAGAAAATAGCGGAGCTTTTTGAAATCTTTATGCGTTTTCAACTTGACAACTTTTTCGTTATCACGTCAAGACTCCATTGCACATTTGCATGACCTTGTTCCGCTATATTGCGGTACCAATTTGCTGCAGTTGTTAAATCTGTATTGACGCCATGTCCATATTGATACATATATCCAAGATTGTATTGCGCAATTACATCACCTTGATCCGCTGCTTGGTGATACCAATACACTGCTGCTGTTTCATCTAAAATGACCCCCTTTCCATACTGATAGATATATCCAAGATTATTTTGTCCTGAAGAATGACCTTGCACCGCAGCTTTGAAATACCAATGCACTGCTGCTTTCAAACTTTTATTGATACCCAGTCCATAATGATACATATATCCGAGGTTACATTGGCCGTATACATGGCCTTGTTTCGCTGCTTTACGATACCAATGCACTGGTGCTGAATGATCTTTATTGACACCCAATCCATACCGATGAATACGTCCAAGATTGTATTGACCTAAAGGATAACCTTGTTCCGCTGCTTTGCGAAACAAATACAATGCTGTTGTTTCATCTTTATTGACGCCCCGTCCATTCAGATACATCTCTTCAAGATGACATTGCGCATATTTGTTACCATCTTCTGACTATTTTATGATATTTAAATTCACTGCCTTTCGATATAGTTTATTGGCTTTCCTTTGATTCTTTTCAACTTTAATCGATTTATAACACGATAACTCAAAATGCTTATCCACAAAATACGCCCTCAAAACATTTATGATAGGGTCTGATTCAGAGTCTGGGGCGTCTCTGACCATTTTATATGCCTTTTCTATGTCGACTGTATTCCTGTTCATTCCATAGAGAAAGTCATCTATATTCTGGTAGAGCTTAATCATTTGCTCCTTTTGCACAGCATTGTTCGGAAACATGGAACTACTGAACTGCTCCCTTCCATTTTGAGATATTTCAGGAAAGGAATATCGTCATCCTTCTTGTAAAAATAATGGAGCAGTTTACTATTACAATAGCAGTTGCAGTTTTACCTGGTATGTTTTTCTTTGTCGAAGGATTACAAAAGTGAGACTGAGAATGAACATCAAGAGTTTGTGCTAAATTGCGAACAATATTTCATTCTCGTTTGGGAATGTGTACATGAATTCAGTAAAAAATGATGTGCTGGAATATTCCACCTATTAAAGATTTTTCTAATGACAGCACTTTGTTCGGTTTCACAAATGCGTGGTGTGTACATGTATTACTTTTACTTCGAAGGTGTTGTGTAATCAGAATTTTATATTAGTTAGAATAATGTAGTAGTTTACTTTCTCAGTTACAGTCAGTCCCGTTTAAAATGCGCAACAAATACTGGTAACACCGAAGTTAACATGCAAGGCATTGCTAATGATGCACGAGATGGGTGGTATTGAAGTTAGTACGTTCTTTTCCTCTACTTCTATTTCAATACACGGAGTGTTTGATAACACCATCATTGGGTTAGACAGTATTCTTATTTGTTTTCTCGGAGGGAAGATGAATTGATCGAGTCTTTAAGCCTCTCAACAGAAACTTAGTAAACGATTGCATGTTGTAAGACTCTCACGTTATAGTATGGACGGGCATAACGCAGGTGTATTTTATATCACTTCTTTCTTTTGACGAAAATACTCCTTTTTAATACGAGACGTTAAGTGTTGTTGTAGGAAAGAAATTCAACAAACGAATTGTACCTGGTTTATTAGCGCGATTGATCAATAAGTGTTGCCAGAATACCATTTACGCCGGAAGCAATCATGAGAGATACATGTAAAAGATTTTATTGTAGAGAATGCAATTGTTAATTTACTCTTTCTCTGAAAAATCCTTATCATTTATTATATATTTTCTTTTGATGATGGATTTCTAACTAGAATAAAGATAGGTTACCCTATAAATTAATCTCTTGTTTCACGGTTTGTGAATTCTTTGTCAAGCGAAATACTTCTAAACTTTTTAGCAGAAACGAGCATATGACTTACACTTGCACTGCGTAGTAGGACAAGTACCATATTCTTCTCTTTGTTTCCCGCTATAAAGTGAAATATTTTTTACTACATAGTAAATAGTGAGGATGTCTTCGTGATGTAAGCGTCATGAAAAGCACAATAAGTCAGAAGGTCATATATTTTATGAATACGCCGCAGGTAAAGCGCTTGATGGATCTCAAGATCATCTCGTGGATGTGAGAGGTCAGACGCTTGTGGTGAAAGATTAAAAATTAGTATAATTGATCAAATGCACTAAATCAATCCGTGCCATTGAAGAAATATTTTAACATCGAGAGCAGATAGAGAATTTAAGTCACTCGTTAGGCGGAAATATCTCGAGAATCATCAAACCATTGATAGAGTTACGTAAAGACAGTCATATTAGATGATAGCCTCCCAGTCGTGGCTCCTATATTGGAAGACACTGGCCATAAAACGCGGTGAAAGTGTTACGGAAATATTCCCTGTTAGACATATTCTTTTTAATTTTCCCTTGCAGATTTTGAGCAAATGCGGAATGGATCTATTTTAACACTTGCACGCTCTCAGTCAAAACATTGAGAGTAAAGAATAAAGTATAGCAAAGGCAGTATTTATGTACAGAGATACGACGAACTTTCAAAAAATGAATGTTAGCATTTCCGATGCATTGATGCGCTATTTATCACATGTTTTTGACCACTATAAAAAGTATTAACTAAAACTTATAGATCACAAACACTATATCTATAAATATTTTGCACTTGAAATGGTGAATTTTAAAATTTTTGAATGAAAATCCAAACGTCATCATTATTATTCAGCAGTATTTCAATTTCTCCTCAAAAAATTTTGTTCATCACGATATTGTAGAGATATCGAAAACACCACGACAAGGCGTTTGGTGTAACAAAAATGGTGAATAATAAGCTTGTGGAAGTGAAGTTACGAAATTTCGTCAAAATTGCGCACTTCGATTGAACAGTTGAAAAACTTTTAAAAGTCAATAAACATGTATCGTCGTATTAGTATTTATATTATATTATTACTATTGATTTTTATCAGTCTCGTCAACGTTCCACTTGCGCTTCATCTATGAAAAACCAGTCGTCATTAAATTTTTTGATTATTTCTTGAGTAAAGTCCTTTGTCTCAATACTTTTGTAAAGATTACCCATATCTCGGTCCTCTAACCCCTCTACTAGGGCTTTTGTAGCTTCTTCCAAACGATAGTGAGGAACTTTTGTAAAAAATAGATGATGTACGACGTGACCGTCCATCATGTGATGAGAGAGTCTATTTATCCACTTTCCATAATCCCTATCGACAGTTTCGAATGCTCCACGCGTGAAAGTCCATGTATCATCGGTATATAGCTTACCGTCATCGGAATGATGTTGTAAATACGTAACCTTGAATGCATATGAAATAAGTAATTTCTTTCGTCAAACGATACGGCAGAATTACGAAAAGACTACAGCTCTTACCATAAATAACCAAAATGAGCAGACTAACCAGGGCATAAGACAAACTACAACGAAATCTGCTGTTCCCATCAGATTCCACAGAAACCCGGCGGTCGCAACAGAAATAATTGCTGAAATGCTTCCGTCTAACTTCTCTTTGAGTGATACGTCTTTCCACAAGCGCCCATACAAGAAGACATGACCTCCATCTGGTATACCCAAAAATAAGTATACGAAATACAAGAAAGGTAACTGTAGCATTCTCAACTCATATGCCAACTGAAAAACTTTCGGTAGGTCATCCTTTTCCTCTCGAATGAACCATTGATGACTGTAATCCCTTGACAAATGATTATGATTTAAATGATGCCTTAAATGAGACATCTGCCAGGGAACGTAAGGCGTAAGACACACCATGCTATGCGCAACTTCTCCTACAAGACGATTTACCCACTTATGCTTCTTTGAAACTGTACCATGACCAGCATCATGCCCAATGCACCAAGTTATCCAACATGTAAATCCAGTCAAAATTTGGAGAGGAAACGCCATAAGCCCCTGTTCCCATACCGGGACTGCACGATAAAAATCAGACGTTACAACCGAATGAAGAAACGTCATAGAAGAGGCAACGGCTACCAAGTCCAAGAAAAAGTACAGAAGCGAAGTTTTCGTCGAAATTTCAAACGAGGATTTTGGAAGCATCTTAGCAATGGCGCCCAACGAAGGAACTTCATCATCATCATTCACAGCGACATTATTTGCACTCGTTTCAATGGCTGGTAATGGTGTAGTTGTTGAGACAAACAATGATGATGACTTGAATTGTGATGGAACACTGGACTGTGTTCGTCCTTTGACCGAAAATCCTTGAACATCCTTTCCAACAAAAGCTGCTATAAACAGACTCGCAGCCGAGTAAACTCTCATTTCTATTTTATGTTGCCTTCTTTATTGTTTTAAATTTAAAAGTTTAGATTTTGGTTTATGCTTGGTCTGTTCTTGCTTTCACGTACGTTTTGTGACCAATATTCAAAAGTTTGGAATTGGCATGGTCAGTACGTGTGACAAAGTGCGTGGTGTCCTTACCTCATCCGTACGCGATGAATTCCATGAGACAATGTCTGTACGAAACCTCATTATGAGGTGAAATGCCACAAGCTGCGCATGCTGTACGCTTCCATTCACGTTCTCTAACATCGGTTGCTGCGAAATTCGCTTTATACGAACTCCGCGCAATTTCCAACTCAGCAGCGCAGATTCCAAAGAGAGGATGGCGGTGGGCGTGGACGGTGTTCGTAATTTTAGTGAAGCCATCAAAAAAAAATTTTTTTTTTATGTTC
>Ga0209092_10003804_pt1 | contig 12860 bp, 11 predicted proteins | sample FraStrMetagenome_FD_187446 | JGI IMG/M metagenome (GOLD analysis project Ga0209092, IMG submission 187446) | Marine eukaryotic phytoplankton communities from Arctic Ocean - Fram Strait ARC3M Metagenome (SPAdes) (version 2) | ecosystem: Environmental > Aquatic > Marine > Oceanic | place: Fram...
AGTCCCTTGTCGAGCCTCATTTCCGCCTTGCGTTTATTGGTCGTGACCATCAGGCGAGCGTGGAACTCTCCTTCACCTTCAGGTGCTGGAGTTGCTTCCAATCGTTTTACTGTTTGTTTGATGACAGGTCGAGCGAGATTCGGAGAGCGGGTAACGAGCATGTTGTCTTTCGTTCTTTTCTGGCGCCAGTGCGCGCTTGGAATTATCGGAGCTGATCGACGATTTAACGTAGATGGCTTTTTACCTGCTCGGCGGAGAACTGATGCTGAAAAAATTGTTAAGCAAAGTTAAAAAAAACAATTTCGATACCTTGTGACTCGAGAGGAATCATGGACATAGGTGGGGGTTCCTCGATCACGGTTTTGACTGGAGAAGGTGTTCTCTTCGTTGATTTCGACTTTGGCAAGTTTTCGCGCAACCACTCTTCGGCCTTTTTGTGGCCTTGTCGATGTGCGCTGTAGATCTCGTCTGTTGCAAACGAGGCCGAGCAGGTGACGCATTTCAGTTTCAACTCGACCATTTCAAATCTTGATTCTTAATTACACGGTATTAGTTACATTAGATTCTTATATTGTTCGAGGCTTGTTACGTAAACCATTTTTAAGGCAACGAGAATGTTTTGTGTTTTCAGGACATAGTTAGGGTGCGAGATTTTCCTTTGGAACTTTTTATAATAAGATTTTTTAGTCAGGCTGTTCTGATCATCGGGACAGAAGTATCCATCGGGTCCTCATCGAAAGCGGACATTTCAAGTGAGTCCATCGAAGGCAATTCAGGCATTATATCTGTTGATTCTTCTTCCGGCACTTCTGTTGACGGATCATTTGGCCCTTCTTTTGGCGCTTCCTTTGGCACATCATTTGGTTCTTCAATTGATGCTTCTTTTGGCGGCTCCTTTTCGGAGGCAGAGTCGTCGGAACTATCAGGGCGGGGCGGGACTGCCGCTGCTCGCCGTCGTGGAGCTTGGCGCGGGCTTGGAGTGTAATATGCTGGCGGTTCTTCTTTTTCCTTTTTGAAATCATCTTCTGAACCACTGAGCCACTCGCCTTTACGCTTATGGCCACGCTCGTGATGACGAAGCTTCGAAATTTGGCTAAACGAATTTGTAAAGTCTGGAAAAGAGATCACGCTTTAAGTACCTAAAGAATTTCTTGCAAGTCTTGCATTGAAAGGGCTTTTCTCCAGTGTGAAGGCGCATGTGGTTCTTCAAATGCTGCGACTGAATGAATCCCTTGCCGCATACTTTGCACTGATAAGGTCGAGCACCGGTATGAATGCGCACGTGAGTGGTCAGATGCGCCTTTTGGCGGAAGGTCTTATGACAATGCACGCAGAGGTAAGGCTTTTCTCCAGTGTGGCAGCGCTGATGCTGGTCGAGTTGAGCTAAAAAGCGATAAAGCGTGTTACGAATGTTTTGAGTTACCAAAGCTTCGGAATTCCTTGTCGCAGAACTTGCACTTTTTCGGTTCACCAGACGTGTACTCTGATCGGTCGACTTTTGAAGGTGTTATTGGCTCGCCGTTCTCCGCCATTGGGTGCAGAGCCAGGTCAACCATTCCTTGTTGCGATTCTGGCAGTGTCGTGTTTGGGAAATTGCGAGCAACCTGTTTATAAATCTGTGAGATTGATTCACAATCTGTGTCTTCACCTGTGCATACGATTGTCGAGCTGTTTTTGTTGGCGGGGAGTTTTCAACTCCGGGATCGTATTCTTCATCATTGTAATCTTCTGGAACAAAATCTTCGTCAGAAGTGTATTTTCTAGCTCGCGCTGGAATACGCAGTTTTCTCTTTGGTCGCTTTCGCTCAGTTGGAGGCTATTTTTGAAGTAATTTCAATAAGAATTTTCTTAAAATCACCGTGAATGAATTAATAACGTCGTCGAGAGGTTGACTTTGCAGTATGTTATCCTGGTGGTGCGGTGGAATCTCCTCCAGCTCGGGTGGGCCGGCAAGTTCCAATGGTGGTGGCCCATCGTCATCGCTTTCATTTTCCGAAAGCGGAGGAATCTCTTCCGCTATCTCCGTTTTAGCTGGAGCTTCTTCATCGGAGAAATTCATTGGATCGTATTTGTCTTCACGCTCTATTTTTTAGATAAGGTATAATTTATAAATTAATATGCCAATAAAACATACTTTATTATTAATATAATACTCATGCAGGTTTTTATATAAGTTCATAAATGAAATTGCACCTTCGTCAGAAGCATTTTTTGCAGGCGTTTTTTCTGCGAAGAAATCTGTTTTCACAGCGGCAAAATCAAAGTTGAAGTCTTCGGCCTCTGGCTCTGAAAGTAAAAATATAAACATTCTTGTTTGTAAAACAGTTTTACCTGATTCATCCTCACTGCTATCGCCGTAGAGATGACTGTAGTCTTCCAAGTCGTCAATGTCGAGTCCGACTTCTTCAAGTTTTAAACGTTGAAGTTCTCGACACCATGCAAGTGCGTCATCATGCCCTTTTGCAAGTTCAAGAAACTGTCATGAATTAAAAAAAAATGCCTACGGGGATGCTGTTTGGCACGCAAAGGCTACTCATCCTTTTGGAACTTTCGAAATTAATGCCAACTTGGGGGTCTAAAGCAGTCAACTTTTTTGTCTGCTTATTTTCTTCAGAATTGGAAAAAGTAATTCAAACTCTATTAAGTCCCGATTTTTTGAACTTTCCTTTTTGATGAGCGTCTAACAGCCATTGAGACTTGAATTTGGCCTCGCAAACGACACAGGTCAATGCATCTCTCATGTCGATTTCGGGTATTGAAACTCGCTTCAATACTTAAGTAAAAATTTTTCTCGGTTTTTCTCGTTATTTTCAAAGTTGAGAATAAAGAGGAGTTGCGCTCGGTGAGTTCTCGTTGCCTGGTGGAGGAGCAAGAGTGGCGCGAGAGAATCTCGTTGCCGCGGGCCCGGCTGGGGACTAGCCATGCGAGAAAAGTTTAAATGCACAGTACTTGTGCAGTGAAGTTACGCGTCCGTGAATCCAGCCCAACCTGAGATTACCCTCGATTTTTAGGCCACGCTGATTTTGTAAATAAACAGCGGAAAACAGCAAAAACTGATAAGTCATGGAAGAGAACAGTTTTATTTTTGACAATTGTACTTGAAATTTGGCTTGAAATAGAAAGAAAGGCCGCTAGAACTAATACGGCGAAGAACTTACCCCCTGAAGTCGTCTCTTGATAACCGGCATCAATTTTCTCTTCCTTGATTTCAACCATGAACTGATTCGCGTTCACGCCGTTCTCCTCCTCCACCTCGAGTACTTTCATCGTCTTCTATCTTTTGAGATTGAAGTCTCGTTTATCTAAGCAACAAATCTTTATTACAAAATCTCGAAGGAAATTCAAAATCAAGAAAAGACGACATCCTTTGCTGCTTGTTACTCACCCTCTAGAATCGGACCAGTGATCTAAGTATCGTCAGATGATAAAATGGTGCGTTCTCTGCAGAGCGTAATTATCCGGGAACTGTGAAATCTTTAACTCGTCGAATCAGACGTGCCGATCGAACCATCAAAACGCCCAATGAGCGCGCCAGATTCTTCTCCTTGTTTTCAGTTTTCACGATTTTCGCCAGCTTTCCCACGCCGATTGAGCTCGAATTTACAATTTCCGGATGGCTATATCTGCTTAATGATGTCGGATAAAGAATGTTCTCAATTCTGAGCTGTCGAAAATTCATTTTTGAAAATGTACTTCTCCTTGATTTCACTCAGTCTTTATTTGAGAATATAACGTTTTTTTTTTTATAAAAAATATTGATAATTAAAGCTGATAAGTTTGATGCTTTCGACAAAAATCAATTAATAAAGTTAAAATCTATCAAAAACTTTATTTTTATGCTCGACAGATGTTCTTCAGGTCATATTCTCCTTCAGCTGCTAAACGTCAAATAAATACTATAGCTATAAGTTATTAATCATCAAACTATTCAATAAAATAAGATGCAAATTTAAAAGAAATCGAGTAGATTTTTTTAACTTTTAAAATTGAAATTTTCTTCACTAGAAGACACATGATAAGAGGGAGCTGTTTACTGTATACTGACAGAAGAGTAGCTTACTCAGTAGCACCTGTTAACCTTGATTTATTTGAGTTTACGTGAAAAGACAAAAACATGTCTATAAATTTTGGCTAATGATTAGGTTTTGCGCTGTGAACTTTCTCTTGAATACATACCGCTTTCGCAGGGTGCGAATTGGGCACCTCCTAAATCGAATAAAAATGCCATTTCCGGCGGATGATCGAAATGGACACTGGAAGGCTACCCACGGAGAGTTCAGGGTGACAACTTGCGAGATTCGGTAGTCATGTTCTGTCAAGGAGATTATAAGCGTATAAAAGCAGCCAGAAGATTCTGATTTTAGCATTCATATCAAGCAAAAGCAAACTTGAGAAGGTAAAACAGATCGAGAGTTATATTTTGATCAATTTTCTTAGATGTCGCTTTGGGATCCCGAGGCAGCTGGCAATGCCGCCGTCTATCTTCGTCTTCCCGACAAGGAGATGCTGGAGCTTCGAAACCAGCATTTTGAGGGTTCAAAAGCCATCTGGGTTCCCTTCGCTGATACAGGCTATTCTAAGGCTGATATGATTGGCGACGGTGACAAGCCTGGAACAAAGAAGGTACTTCGACATGCTGACCGAAAAGAAAAAGATCTCAAAGAAGAACTCGTAAGTCATCAGATTTATATTAGCCTCGCTACTGTGTTTTTTTGTAAGATCGAGAAGCAGAACCCTCCAAAATACGAGCTGCTCGAAGATTTGGCAAACATGACTTACCTCTCTGAAGCTTCCGTCGTGTACAACTTGGACGAACGATACCGTCGCTTTCTGATCTACACTTACTCGGGTCTTTTCTGCGTTACAATCAACCCCTACAAGGTAACTTCACTTTCAAGCATTTTTTCAATATATTTTTAGTGGCTTCCAGTCTATGACAATCACGTTGTCGGCTGCTACAAGGGCAAGCGAAAGTCTGAAATGCCTCCGCATATTTTCTCCATTTCCGATAATGCCTACAACGACATGTTACGAGAGCGACACAATCAGTCCATGCTGATTACTGGCGAGTCTGGAGCTGGCAAGACCGTCAACACCAAGCGAGTCATCCAGTACTTCGCTGTTGTTGCCGCTCTTGGCGCTTCCGGCAAGGTCGGCGATGCAGGCGACGACGCTCCAGCTCTCAAGGGAGGTGGAACCCTCGAGGACCAGATTGTCGCTGCCAACCCCGCCATGGAGGCGTTCGGTAACGCCAAAACCACTCGTAACGATAACTCTTCTCGATTCGGTAAGTTCATCCGAATCCACTTCGGTCTCACTGGCAAACTCGCCTCTGGTGACATCGATACCTACCTGCTCGAGAAGTCGCGAGTCGTCTTCCAGCTCAAGGCCGAGAGATGCTTCCACATCTTCTACCAGATTTGCTGCGAGGGTCGAAAGGACATTAACGAAATGTGCCAGATCTCACACAACCCATATGACTACAAGTTCTGCTCAATGGGCGAAATCAAGGTTAAGTCAATCAACGATATTGAAGAACTCGACGCGACCGACGAGTCTTTTGATATTCTCGGATTCAACGACGAAGAAAAGGCTGGCATCTACATGATTACTTCTGGTCTCATGCACTCTGGAAACATGGAGTTCAAGCAGAAGCCGCGAGAAGAACAGGCCGAGCCAGAGGGACACGAGCACGCTGAACTCGCTGGCTACATGTTTGGTATTTCTGGAGCTGAGTATACAAAAGCCCTCTGCACACCACGAATCAAGGTCGGTGCGGAGTACGTCACCAAAGGTCAGACCGTCGACCAAGTCAATTTCGCCCTCAAAGCCATCTGCAAGGCTGTCTTCGATCGACTCTTCAAGTGGCTCGTCGAAGTCGTCAACCGCGCCCTCTCCACCGATCTCCCCAGATCTTTCTTCATCGGTATCCTCGATATCGCCGGCTTCGAAATTTTCGAATTCAACACTTTCGAGCAGCTGTGCATCAACTACACGAACGAGAAGCTCCAGCAATTCTTCAACCACCACATGTTCGTCCTTGAGCAGGAAGAATACAAGAAGGAAGGTATCGAGTGGGAGATGATCGATTTCGGATTGGATTTGGCAGCAACTCTCGACTTGATCGAGAAGCCTCTCGGCATCATGTCAACGCTGGAAGAAGAGGTAAAGAGGATAGTTTTATTAATTCATTTTAATTGTTTTTAGTGCATGTTCCCCAAGGCCACTGATATGACCTTCCGAGACAAGCTCTTCCAGCAGCACTTGGGCAAAAACGACAAGATCGGCAAGCCGAATCCCAAACATCACAAGAATTCTGATGTACCTGCTCCTCACTTTGAACTTTACCACTACGCCGGAACTGTCGGTTACAATGTCACCGATTGGCTTCTCAAGAACAAGGATCCCCTCAACCCCTCCGTTGTCGGTCTTCTCAAAAAATCTAACAACAAGTGTATCGTTATGCAATGGGATAGCTACATGTCCGCTGAAGACGTTGCCGAAGCAGCAAAGAAAGGAGGCGGCGGCAAAGGTGGTAAGCGCCAGAAGGGTGGCTCCTTCCAAACTGTTTCTGGTCTTCATCGCGAGTCTCTCGGCCGTCTGATGGCCAATCTGCGATCTACGCAACCTCATTTCGTCCGCTGCATCATTCCCAACGAAATAAAGAAGCCCGGCCACTTGGATTGGAATCTCGTCCTCCATCAGCTCCGTTGTAATGGAGTCTTGGAAGGAATTCGTATTTGCCGAAAAGGTTTTCCATCCCGAGTCCAGTATGAAGAATTTGCAAAACGTTATGTCATTCTTCACGCTGAGGCCAAGAAAGAACAGGAATTTTGCGACTGGAAAGCTATGTCAAAAGAGATCTGCGCCGGAATTGCTCTTGACGACGCTAAACACAAGTTTGGACACACTAAACTCTTCTTCAAGGCCGGTGTTATTGGTGACCTCGAAGATGAGCGCGATGAAAAAATCTCCAAGATTCTTACTTCACTGCAATCTTATATGCGATACAAACTTGCTGAGCGTACATACGCTGAGATGATCAAGCGACGAGAAAGCATTGAATTGATCCAGACTAATATTCGGGCTTTCCAGTTCTTGAAGGACTGGGAATGGATGAAGATCATCTTCAAGATCAAGCCTATGATCTCACAGGCAGAAGAAGGCAAAAAGATGCAAGACCTTGAGAAGAACTACGAAGAAGTGAAGACAAAGCTTGAGAAAGAGAAAAAGAGGCGAATCGAGCTTGAAGAACAGTCGGTGTCATTCGAACAAGAGCGGAACGAACTTTTGCAGAAAACAGAAGCTCAGAATGCTCTTCTCGACGATGCGGAGGGACGATGTGAAGAACTCATCGCGGCGAAAATTGAGATTGACGGCAAAATCAGAGAGATGCAAGAAAAGCTTGAAGATGAAGAAGAAATGAACAACGAGCTTGTCGCGAAAAAACGAAAGCTCGAAGACGAATCTTCCGAACTCAAAAAGGACATCGACGATCTCGAGCTTACATTGGCTAAAATTGAAAAAGAAAAGCATGCTACTGAGAACAAGAGCAAAAACGTGACTGAAGAGCTAGCAACTATCAACGAGTCTATTCACAAGCTTGAGAAGGAGAAGAAAGCACTCGGAGAAGCTCACAAGCAAACTCTTGCAGATCTCCAGTCGGAAGAAGAAAAGGTTGTCAATCTGAGCAAGTCGAAAGGCAAGCTCGAGCAACAAGTCGACGATCTTGAAATCAACCTTGAAGCCGAAAAGAAATCGCGAATGGATCTCGAGCGAGCTAAACGAAAACTCGAAGGCGATATCCGACTTTCTCAGGAACAGATCATGGATCTTGAAAATGACAAGGCCGGTCAAGAAGAGAAACTCAAGAAGTCCGAGTTTGATTTTACCCAGCTGAATGCGAAACTAGAAGACGAGAGCGCGCTTGTCAGCCAGCTTCAGAAGAAAATAAAGGAGCTGCAAGGTCGAACAGAAGAAGTAGAAGAAGAGCTTGAAAACGAAAGAGGCTCGCGTGCTCGATCAGAAAAGACGCGCGCGGATCTGACAAGAGAACTAGAAGAGCTGGCCGAGCGACTTGAAGAAGCTGCTTCAAATACTCAGGCTCAGGTAGAAATTTCCAAGCGACGAGATGCTGAAGCCGCCAAGGTGCGACGAGAACTCGAGGAAGCTACTATCAACCACGAGTCTTCTATTTCAAACATTCGCAAGAAGCAGAGCGATCAAGTCAGCGGTCTGAACGAGCAGGTTGAAAATCTCAACCGAATCAAGCAGAAACTCGAGAAAGAGAAATCAGAGGCAAAGCTTGAAGTCGACGAGCTCCACGTCAACGTCGAATCATTAACTAAGTCAAAGCTCAACTATGAGAAGCAGACTAGAAACCTTGAAGACAGCATTGCTGACAAGAAAATGAAGATTGAAGAAGGTGCCGCTATTCTTTCTGAATCACAAGGAGACTGCGGCAAACTGCAGCTTGAAATAAACGAACTCCGCCGTCACATTGAAGAGAAAGACACTGTTAACTCTCAACTCATGCGAAACAAAAACTCACTATCGCAGACTCACGATGAGCTAAAAAGACAACACGACGAGGAAGGCAAGGCAAAGAACTCTCTTGCTCACCAGCTTCAGGCTCAGCGACACGACACCGACATGATGCGAGAGCACATGGAAGAAGAGCAAGAATCAAAGGCGGAACTGCAGCGCAACTTAACCAAGTCCAACAATGAGTGCGTTCAGTGGCGAAACAAGTACGAGACTGATGCGATTCAACGAACTGAAGAGCTTGAAGAGGCCAAAAAGAAGCTAGTTGGGCGACTTCAAGAGAGTGAGGAGCAAGTCGAAGCTGCACAGGGACGATGCGGTTCTCTTGAGAAGACCAGAACCCGTCTTCAAGGAGAAGTTGAAGACCTCTCAGCTGACTTGGAGCGATCCAACGCTGCCGCTGCTCAGCTCGATAAGAAGCAGCGCAATTTCGATAAGCTCCTTGCTGAAGCCAAGCAAAAGCAAGAAGAGGCCCAGGTAGAGCTTGAACTTGCGCAAAAGGAAGTGCGAACCCAGCAGAGTGAGCTTTTCAAGCTCAAGAACTCCACTGAAGAGTCCATCGATCAGTTGGAATCCATCCGTCGAGAGAACAAAAACCTCGCCGAAGAAGTGCAAGAACTCGTCGAACAGCTCCAGGAAGGATCCAAGACTATTCACGAGCTCGAAAAGACCAAACGAAGTGCAGACCAAGAACGAGCTGAAATTCAGAGTTCTCTTGAAGAAGCCGAAGCTGCCATTGAGTCCGAAGAAGCAAAGACACTCCGAGTCTCTGTGGAGCTGCAGCAGCTTAAGCAGGAAATTGACCGACGAATCAGCGAAAAAGATGAAGAGATCGACAATTCCCGACGAAACGCTGCTCGAGCTGTTGAGCAAATCCAGGCTTCTCTTGATAACGAAATGCGAGCTCGAGGCGAAGCTATCCGATCTCGAAAGAAGATGGAATCCGATCTCAACGACCTTGAAGTGTCGCTCGCTACGTCCACCAGACAGGCTGCCGACGGGCAAAAGACTACAAAAGATCTGATGTTCCAGTTCAAGGAATTGAACCAAAAGCTTGATGATAGCCAGCGTACAACCGAAGATCTCCGAGAGCAGTCGGCTGTTTCTGAGCGACGAGTTGGCCTGATGAATATCGAGGTTGAAGAATTGAGAAGCGGACTAGAGCAGGCCGAAAGAACTCGCAAGCAGGCAGAGAACGACTTGATGGAAGCTAATGAGCGATCAAACATGCTTCACAACCAGAACGGCGCGTTTATCAACCAGAAGCGCAAGATCGAAGGAGAACTTCACGGAGTCAAAACAGAAGTTGAGGAAGCTATTGCCGAGGCGCGATCGGCGGAAGAAGCAGCAAAGAAAGCGCTGACCACTGCTGCTCTTCTGTCTGAGGATTTGAAGAAAGAACAGGACCAGTCTAATCATCTTGATAGAATGAAGAAGAACCAGGAGAACTCAGTCAAAGACCTCCAAATGCGACTCGATGAAGCGGAGCAAGTTGCACTTAAGGGCGGCAAGAAGGCTGTTCAACGATTGGAGAACAAGTGCCGAGAAGTTGAAATGGAATTGGAATCTGAGCAGCGACGAACTACTGACAATACAAAGGTATGAAATGATTATTTAACATTTACGAAAACAATTTTAGGTCCTTCGAAAACTCGAGCGAAAATACAAAGAGTCCAACTACGCAAATGAAGAGGACAGGAAAAACCTTCTACGATTGAGCGACAATATCGACAAGCTTAACTCGAAGGTGAAATCGTACAAGAAAGCGGCGGAAGAGGCAACCGAGTCTGCTTCAAACGCGCAATCGCGCTACAGAAAAGTGCAGCACGAGCTTGACGAGGCAAATGAGAGAGCTGAGATGGCTGAAGCCGCAGTCAACAAAGCCAGATCCAAGGCACTTGATGCGAAGTAATTTAATCTGTTCTTACTTTCAAATAAATTTTGTGTGACAATTTATTCAAACATCATACGATATGATTCATACGTAAATTTCCGAAAAAAGATGTGACTCTGAATTACTTATCAGCGGCGAAATTGTCATGCGTCAGAACACACATAAAGCAGAGCAAATTTTACATTAATTCACACGCACACATGATTTAGCCCGGCATTGCCGCATACCGTACGTATTTGAGAAACTTGAGAAACTAGATAGACTACTTTGTAGAATCTACAGTTGTATCATGAGCGAGCGTGGCTGCGGCAATCGCCTTAGGCACTACTCGAGGCGGAAATCGTGGAAGAAGCCGAGGAAGAGGTAGAGGAAGAGATCGAGCAGGCGAGCGCGCTCCTCTTAAATATCCGATCGGTGCTGGAAAGATCCAAGAAGCTCTGGATGACCCTTCTGCTGATCTTGGGGCTCTCGTTTCATCGCCTGGTTTCGTAAAACTACTAAGCTTGGACTCAATGACAGGAGAGGCTAAGATCTACGGGCAGTTCAAGAAAACCCTTGATCTAATTCTTCGACTCTTCCAGCAATTGCCAAGTACAACAGCTGAGTCAGCCCTTCTTGCTATCTCCAAATCAGCACTCTTTGGAAAAGTTCTTGTTCCGCACCTTATGACTAATCATGGACTCGAACAACTAAAGAATGAAATAAGAAAAATTCTCAAAATTTGCTTGAGCTTTATCGAGAATTTTTGTATCTCCAATTCAGCGGACATCGAGTGGGTCAATAATCTGTGCAACAACATGACTTCATATCACTTCAGAAGCGAAAATCCTGATTTTGAAACGAAGGCTATTGAAGTTCTTGATCGTCAGAAAGAAATTAAAGCAAATCATCATGCACAAGAAAATGACCCGGATCATATCAAAAAGAAATCAATTTATCCGACAGTTAAAGATCTTTTAAAGGACTCTCGAGAAATTAACGTTGAGGCATGGTCCTTGATTGTCGAAGGTCAATATGAATCCATAGAAGACTACGCAAAAAGGCTTTTTATCCTTACTAAAGAAGACTTTATGCGACCTCTGCGCGATGGTATTAAAGCTTATCTCGCCAACAAAAAAGAAGAAGATTCTATTAACTACAAAAGAAATACTGACAAACGTAAATGGAAAAAGCTCAAGCGAATAACGGAAATACGTATATTTGAAGCGGAGCCATTAGGTGCTTCGAAAGCAAAAAATAATAGCGGTTCAAATTTTAAACTGAATTTTACGTCAAAAAAGAAAATCAACTGGGAAAAGGCAAAGTGCTTGATGCATAGTTCCAAAAAACTCGAAATTTTCGCGTGCGCGTGCGTGCGCGTGCGCATGTCTCAAAAATTTTCGCGTGCGAGTGCGTGCGCGTGCGCATGTCTCAGAAATTTTCGCGTGCGCGTGCGTGCGCGTGCGCATGTCTCAAAAATTTTCGCGTGCGAGTGCGTGCGCGTGCGCATGTCTCAAAAATTTTCGCGTGCGCGTGCGTGCGTAAGAAATTAAGGAGAGCGCACGCACGTGCGTGCGCGCACGTGCGATTTTTTTATGTTTTTTTTTATTAATCAAACTCAATTAAGTATACGTATGCGTAGGGTTTCTCATGGAAAAGTCCAGGGGATAGATTTTAATGAAAAAAAACGTAGTCTAAAGAATGTTTTGGCGCCTGGTTCTTATGATATAAAAATCGTCGTCATAATGTCAATTTGGTGGTGGTGTAGACCCGAAAAGGCTTTTAACTGGTTGTTTTCATTTGGCGTCCATTTATAGCAAATCAGTACCCCCTTTTGTCAAATTTATCACACTAGCCTAAAGATTGTCACTAACACGAACTTAACGGATTTTAACGGAGTTCACAAAATTAATAGGAAATTATCACTTTTTTCTGACTTCGCAAAAAGAAACTACATCTCAGAGCGACAAACGAACAATTCGCTTAGAGCGAAAATTTACGATTTTTCAAGACTGTCGCTTTCGCTCCAAGATTTTGAGGGCTCGTCGCTTTCGCTACATAATTTCGACGAAAATTTACATCCCTGGCAAAGAGAGAGCAGTTTTGGAGCACGGCGCATATCCGTGAGAAACCCTATGTATGCGTTAGAAATCAATAAATAGGGCAAACTTAGATTGAAAGAACCAAATTTGACTCAGTCGAAACAATATGAAAATTCACGCACGTGCGCGCACGTGCGTTTTTATTTTTCACGCGTGCGCGTGCGTGCGCGTGCGCATCATTAAAAAATTTTCGCGTGCGCGTGCGTGCGCGTGCGCATATTTGAAAATTTTCGGGTGCGCGTGCGTGCGCGTGCGAAAACACGCGCGCACCCGCACGTGCGCGCACGTGCGCACGTGTTTTTTGGAACTATGCTTTGAATGAGCAAATCACATGAGTAACA
>Ga0209092_10003806_pt1 | contig 12857 bp, 10 predicted proteins | sample FraStrMetagenome_FD_187446 | JGI IMG/M metagenome (GOLD analysis project Ga0209092, IMG submission 187446) | Marine eukaryotic phytoplankton communities from Arctic Ocean - Fram Strait ARC3M Metagenome (SPAdes) (version 2) | ecosystem: Environmental > Aquatic > Marine > Oceanic | place: Fram...
CTTTGAAAATATTGAAAAAACACCCATCCCAAAACGCCGACCATGACGACGACGGCGGCGGCAGCATCCTCCGGTTCGCCGGATCCCATGTCCCAACTACGCAACCTTCTATCATCGATACATCCACCGTCGTCTATAAAAACAAATGAACAAATATCGAGTAATGGAGATGACAATGTAGAAACGAAAAATCACTCGCCTCAACATAAACAGAAGCACCATGAGGATTCGACTGCGTTGCCATTTCAACAAGAACAAGATGAAGTAGAGGTAGTAGTGGTGGGAAAAGAAGATGTAAATGTGTCAGAATCAAATGACTGGAACCCTCATTCGATAATACGTTATGGTGAATCGTTAGTGTTGCGCAGTGTGTTGACGTATAAGAATATATCGTGCAAAAGTAAGGATGATGAGAGAGGAGAAGGGACAGGAGAAGATGAGGAGAATGTGTTGTATCAAGGTAAGATGGAGTAATGGATAAGGATTACCATTGCTTTATAAGTGTCTGATATCTGCTAACTATGTATGAGTAGCTCAGGTGGAAGGTTTGGGATTGGGTGGGCGATGTTTGAATGAGGTGATTGTTCTAGAGTTGGGAGATTCTAGTATTTCCGAGGATGCAAAAACTGGGCCCATTTGTTACCATGACGTCGTTATACTACGGTAAGTCCTTATTCAAGCATGGTCTTACATTACTCATAAATGCTTATTGCATCATATGATTAGTTCTCCTTTTGCGGAAAATCAAGCGTTGAGCGTTCATCGATGTTTGCACAACGAAAGCTCGAGTGATAAGCCGGTCGGTTTTTATCGTACCTGGGTTGGTTCGAGTGAAATGTTTGTAATTTCGGAGAATTCCGTAGGTCTTTCGGATGACGTGTTTGGAGAGCAAAAAGGGAAGAGGAAACGAATCCCGGTGCCAATTGGTAGTGAGGTTGTACTGCGAAGTATCTCAACTGGGGAATTTTTGCAGCTTTCTTCGGTAGACATTGAAGGAGGTGGGATCCGAAACATTATTTTAGGAGGAACAGATAAAAATGTGAAATTTCGAACGTTTCAAGTCGGCAAAGCGGAACAAGGAATGAATCCTTCTTGGCTTAACGGGAACGACTTTATTAGTATAGCCTCAGATCATAATCCTTTTTCTGATTTTGAGAAGACTTCGTTGCCCCAAGACATTGTGCAACAGGAAAATTTGGTCATAAGTAACTTGTTAGATGCCCTTATGGGATATTCTGGGGATATTTTTTACTATAACACTTCGATGGACATTTTCGAAATTTTAAAAATTGACGGATTTGATCCCAGCTTTACGACTTTGTGTCATCGCATGCTACCATTATGTGAAAACTATGTCAGAGTGGAATCATACATTACTTTGAGACTGGCTCATTACGAATATGGTCTCGTTTCTCAGGCACTTGCGTCAAGTCTAGATCAGCTAATGAAAGAATATTTATTACTTATAACTCAATTGGAAGGGTTGATAGCGAGAGGACAGGGTCAAAAAAGGATGTCTTTACAAAAACTTTGGTGCTTCCTCCAACCTTCCATATTTACAATGCAGACATTAGCATCTGTAGCTAAACAAACGAACAAATTGAAAGGAGGTGCTCTTTTGAACGAACTTTTTTCGATGCTGAATTATATGGCAGACGAACATTCGTCTAATCTGTTGACACATCTTCTTCGTGCCGCGTCAAAACCATATTTTGATATGCTAAACGAATGGGTATACTTTGGCCGCCTTGTTGATACATATAGTGAATTCGTAATCGTCGACAACCACAGCAACTTGTCTGATTTCGATAGTTCGTCTTGGTTCGAATGCTATACGTTACGGAATGAAAATGTACTCAGCATTTTTTCATCGACGTACAAATCTGAAGCAAATATGAGCCTTCCTCAAAAGATATTATCTATAGGTAAATATTTGAATGTCATACGGAAGAATAAATGTGAAGTTATGACCAGTCTCTTCAGTGGAGATATTTCGAAATTACAATTGGGAGATGGGATTCTCACTATTCAGTCTAAAATCGATTCTATTTTCGATTTCGTAGCCGAGTCTTTACAAACTTTGATTTTCAGTAAATGTCAATTGCTTAATCGAATGCGCTGTGTCATCAAGAGATATTTCTTACTTCATCACCAAGGACCTGACTTTTTTATTCAGTTCTTAGATACGGCTGAGTCTGACCTTCTACACAATGTTGATGATATATCTCGCGAACGCATAAATAGTCTTTTGAGTATGGCAATTCAGTCTTGTGAAGGAAGTAGCATTGAAAATATTGCTAGTTTATCGCTTGACGATCGTTTGTGCTGTGACTTTGCACCTATGTCTCTAATCGATCATTTGGACGCATTGCACTCAATGAGTGGAGGTTTGAACATTGGAGTTGATATTGACCAGAGTACGATACAGGGCATGAGAGGACAAGATGACGGAATAATTATGACTGGTATGGAAACCTTTATGCTTGACTATAAAGTCGAGTCTGGACCGCTATCTCTCATCATATCACGGAAGTCGATTGCAAATTATCAGCTGATTTTCCGTCACTTGTTTTTCTGTAAGCATGTGGAGCGATGCTTATTTTCTGTCTGGCTGGATCATCAAACGATCAAAGAGCTTATGCTTAGAAAAGAACTCGGTATGACGTACTGTCTTCGACAACGTATGCTCCATTTTTTACAAAACTTTGTTTATTATATGATGTTTGAAGTGATAGAACCTCGATGGATCGAATTAGAAGAGAAGCTAAAAGCGTCGAAGACAATTGACAATATTCTGGTTATTCACGAAAGTTTCCAACATACGGTCATGAAAGAATGTTTGTTGACAAGTCAGACTCTTTTAAAGATTTTGGCAAAACTTATGAGCACATGTTTACTTTTTTCGGAACAAATGAGGAGATTTTTTGAGGATTCGGAAATAGACAATGAATACGGCGAAAGCGCAACCAAAGAACGATTACGTCGATTCAATTTATATGAAAATCGAAGACAAAAAACACAAAAACAAATCGCGTTGGAACGCCATAAACGTGTGGAAAGTATCACGAAAAGGCTAAAAGTTGAATTAAATAAGCCAGCGTATACAAACATGATAAGCAAATTTGAACGCGTATTCGATGCATTACTAGCTGAGTTCATGGATGAATTGGACCAACACGCGAATACTCATTATCATTCCAATTTAAATAATCTTTGCGTCAGACTTGATTTCAATGGTTATTATAGCAATCGGCAATAACATATTCGTCAATCGCCTATTCCAACACTAGTGCCAAAGAAATATCTATTCGCAATAAATTAGAAATTGATTAAAGAGTATAAGCCTTATTTTTTTAGATACCCTATCAGGACAAGTGGTTTTCAACGTTTCCAGATGATTATAAGGAGCAATTGGATATCCTTCGGTTTGTGCACTTCAATCAATTTGAACCAAGTGGCGTTTCTATTATGATTTTGCCTTTTCATGACAATGTTGCGATGCTCCCAGTAATAAATCCATTATGGCTCCGCCTTATAATTGCAATGATATGACGCTCGTGATGCTTCATTGGAAAATATCGGCAGAAACTTCGCTACAACCGTAGTTCACCTATACGAAATACTATTGTCTATTACGTTTTGGTAGTTTTTTTTAATCTGTATGCTTTTATTTTGTTAACTTCTACTATTGTACCAGGTATAAATTACTTTGTAGTTTTTGTGGTAATTCTGTAATTGACTATTATCCCAACATACAAATTGCCTTGTACTAACACGTGCTCATCTAAGTTTCGTACCTCTATTTTTATCATCTATGTGAATTTTCCTCTTTTTTTTGCAATCATTTGGGTGTACTTCTGTGATGAGCACACTATCCAGCTTTTTGTGACGATGATGTCTCTACATTTTTCTGATTTCCAACAAATGCAAGTACGCCACCTTCGTTAACCAGTTGTCCATCTTTTACATCAATGTTCTCGATCACACCAGCTCTAGGGGCACAAATTTGGTGTTCCATTTTCATAGCCTCGACAACAATCAAAGGATCATTCTGAAGTACCTCATCTCCAATGGAGCATAGAACTTTACTTACTTTTCCTAGTGTGGAAACGTTCGTAAATTAAGTCAAATAGATCTCAAAAATATGTAGCTATTCACAAATCTCTCGCTATACTGATGTATTATGTACTTACCAGGCATTGGAGACTTCACGGTACCTACAATGGTGGAGTTATTGTTTTGCGATTGTCCGATTGCACACGGGGAAGGAACTATTAGACTGCTATGATGCTCTAGCTCTTCATCGCTATCATTCCAAATACCGACCTTCCAAGAATCATCGAATTCTTGGGATACAAAAGATGTAACAGAAAATCTTTTTCCGTTGATTTCAGCCTTCAGTTCATTGTCATTTGAAAATTCACCATCTACATGATACACCGTGTCATTAACTTCCATATCAAACGAGCCATCTCTGTTCGATGTCGCGGTTATATTTATAGTGAGCTCCTTGTTTTCATGATATGGTAGTATGAACGATATGCTTCTCTTCAATTTGTTACGAATTCTCCAGGAACCTGATAGTTTAGACCAAGGCGAACTTCTTCTTCTCTCTTTTTCAATGTTTTGAATCCCAATTCTTCCTTCCATTGATAGAATAATCGATAGCGAACATAAGACCAGTGCAATATCCGATGGTTCTTTCGCACCGGATACGCGAACATCGTCTCCATAAAGTTCCAAGAAGTTTGTAGTAACGCCGCCACGTCTGAATGCTTCGTGATCAGCACACGCCATAACAAAATCGATATTTGTTGGTAACCATGCTACCTGATATTGTTTCAAAGCATTGATTAATTTTTTGATTGCGTCGTCTCTGTCTTGACCATGAACAATAAGTTTGGAAATCATGGGATCGTAGTATACGCTCACGGTATCTTTCTCCCGAACGCCACTGTCTACTCGAACACCATTGCCTTCAGCAGTTGAAGGCGGTCGAAGAAAGTCAAGCGTTCCAGTTGCAGGAAGAAAATTATCATAAGATTTCTCGGCATAAATACGTGCTTCAATTGCATGACCGTTTGGAAAAGGTATTTCATCCTGATTTATGATGGGCAAGCGTTGTCCAGCTGCGACCTTCAATTGCCACTCTACCAAATCAATTCCTGTGATCATCTCAGTCACTGGATGCTCCACTTGTAGCCTTACGAAAGAAAAAGTCATGAGGAAAAGACCTCTGTTGATAAAAATAGACTATGAATTGAAAATTCACACTACCTTGTATTCATCTCACAAAAGAAGAAATCTTCCGTTCCATCCTCCAATAAAAATTCGACTGTCCCAGCGCCAACATAATCAACCGCTCGAGCAGCCCGTACTGCTACTTCTCCCATTCTTTCTCTCAACGATTGAGGTAATCCCGGGGCTGGAGCTTCTTCCAAAACTTTTTGGTGTCGTCTTTGAACACTGCAGTCGCGTTCGTGCAGATATACGGCATTTCCATGCTCATCGCCAAAAACTTGAACCTCAACGTGCCTTGGAGCTGCCAAATACCGTTCGATAATTACCGCCGAGTCGCCGAATGAATTCGTTGCCTCACGCTTACATGATTGTAGGGCATCATAAAAGTCTTCTTTCTTCAAAACGATCCTCATGCCTTTGCCGCCTCCGCCACTCACAGCCTTTATCAGACAAGGAAAACCAATATTACATGCCTCTTCAAACAACAGCAACTCGCTTTGATCACTACCATTATATCCTGGCACTACCGGAACTCCAGCAGCATCCATAAGTATCTTACTTTCCGATTTACTGCCCATAATTTCAATAGCCCGACTCTTCGGCCCGATAAACTTCAAATTACCATCATGATTCTCCAATTTCTTGACAAAATCAGCATTCTCGCTCAAAAACCCATACCCCGGATGAATTGCCTGAGCACCGGTACTCTTTGCAATATCCAAGACATCATCCATCAATAAATACGAATTTTTAACTTCCGGACCAGTACCTATACATACGGCCTCATCTGCCATGGAAGCATGTTTGCAAAACCGCGTATCTCCACTACTATAAATCGCTGCCGTCTTCACTCCCAGTTTTTGACACGTTTCAATAATACGGCAGGCAATCTCACCTCGATTGGCGATGAGAATGCTATCGAACGGTCTCGTACTCTCGGTAGAAAAGTTATGATGGATTCCCTCTCGTTGGATGCCGCTGTCGTAGTTGAGTCGTGGATTGATGCGGAGGAATCGATTCAGGCTCCTGATGCTGCTGATGTTGCTGATGTTGCTGATGCTTCGTCGATGCTGTTGACGGAAGATGTGATGAAGAAGAAATGAGGATGTTGCCATAGTCGTTCGTTCTTATCTTGACGTTGTATGCTTGTTTCTCGATCTTGTAATATACGAGTAAGTGTGTGTGTTAGAGTTCGTTCGATGGCGATGGCTTCGAACTTGGAGAAATGAATTCGTTCTGTGCTGTGCTGCGCTGCGCTACGGCTGTGGTATAGTATATTTTTTTAAACTGGTGTTGGAGTTCTCATTCGTATATTCTCATTCATGCCTTGGTGTCTTGACAGCTTGACACACATCAAAAACATTTATACACAAAGAGAGATTGACATATATCTGTTATTGTTACACGTACACTTTCTGTTTAGTCAGCTTTTCAATACTCCATCCGTAAACTTGGAAACTAGAGATTGTACTGTATCTTGCTGATTATGTGGTTCGAATTAGGCAGTATGCTCAGATATGCAATACGTAAGGTCAATAGTATCCAGATTTGTGTTTGAAAATCAATAATTCCAATGATGTGCTAGTAATTGATATCGGATCGTTTCGATGAAAGAAATATTTGAAATGGTATTTTCTTTGCGCAAGTCCAAACTTCAGGGAACTCTTCACCATCGTATTCTTACCTAGGAGCTGTCGTATTTGGACAAATAACTGGAACTTGATGGTCGCTAAGAAATTGCGTCTGCAAAAGCATATCATACAGAAACTATACATGTACACAGAACATGTATCTGCTTTTCGCATGGTAAATGTTTTTCAATTTGATATTAGCTTACAACTGGTGGGTTCAAATTGGTTGCGTAACTGCTCAAATTTTAATGCCTCAAAGTTTTGAAGGCGAATTCTATGTAGTGTTGGTTAAAATGAAATTACTTCACATAGACTATCAATAAAGCAACCAGAGCCACCAAATACATACAGGAGTCCTGTTGAGGACTGCCATCATGGACTGTTTCAAAAGTCAAAATGTTCATATATTCAAAAATTATTGGTGAAAACTTGGAACTGTAAATCTACTTAAATTAAAAAAGTATCATTGCGGAATCGAACAAAAAATCAATTATCAAGAATGGATGAAATTCTTTCGCAAGTAGAGCTTGGAAGAAGAACAGGAGTGCAGGATGCGGATATCAAGGATTGGGTAAAGAAAACACGTGCATTAGAAAGGACGGTGAAAGGTATTATAAATGGTACAATTGATCCGGTGAGTTTAAATTATCGGAAGTTCAAATAATTGTCTGACTACTTGGCGCATTTTTTTTATATTTCACAGGATAAAGCGTCTTTGAAAGAGTATGGGATCTTAACCGAGGAAGAAAAGGCGGCGAAGCTAGCAAAGAACGAGGAAAAGCGATTAGCTCGTGAACGACTTCGTGCTGAAAAAAAGCAAATAGAGAGGGAAAAATGGTGGGAAGAGGCTAAGATGGTCATTAAGAAAAATAGTGGCCAAAGTGGAGATAAGTCAAACTTGAATCCCGAAGAAAATAAGAAAGACCATTATGTCAGCATTGCCAAAAGATATTGTAATGATTATTCTCGATGGTCCGACAGAAAATATATACCAGATGACCAAGCTACGAAGGAAGAAGAAAAGGAAGCCCAATCAATTATAGAGGAGAAACAAAGAGTCTCGTTTGAGAAGGAAAACAAGGAATTCTGTCAAGCTGTTTTAGCAGATTTGGAAAAACGCAACAAAGCATTGGAAAATATAAAACTAAAAGTCAACAAAATCAATTTGAAAGCGAAGAAGCATTTTCTGCGAAAGGAGTTTGCTTCCGCAATTGAATGTTATAAAGAAGCACTATCTTTGGACCCTTTCGATTCAGTTACATTACTTAATGTAGGCATTTGTTATTTGAAGCGAGAAATCATTGATGACGCACTCGAGTATTGTACTCGTTCACTTGCTATCAATAGTAAAAATACAAAAGCACTTTACAACCGTTCAACTATTTTTGAAAAGCAGAACGCAGTTGAAAAAGCTCTCGAAGATATGAAAGTTGCTTTAAAGTTGGATCCTGAAAATGCGGTGATTTTAGAGAGATGCAAAAAGCTATCTTGCAAAGTGAAAGATAAGGCGGCAGAAAAAGAAGTCGAAAGCGTTCTCAATAAAGGAGACAAAAAAACTATTGCACCGGAAGACATCCGAAATGAAGTTTTAGGAATTCTCATCATCATATCTACTGAATCAAAAGAGAAAATTTATGCAATAAAAGATAGAATCTTTTTCGTTGTTAATCAGTTGATGGTCCGTATCACTCAAAGAAATGGAAATAATCAAATTTTTACGCAAGACGACCTATCGGTCTCTAATTTACCATCGCTTTCAGGAATCACAGCATTTGATGTGATAGTCTTATTTTTGAGTCATTTTTCTTTGGCAAAAACATATATACGTATGTCGGGGCATCTGGAGACTCTCCTAATATTGCTTGATCAAACTCTCAAAGATGAGAACATTCGATCAAATTCGATCTCTAAACTATTTACATTGGTAGCTGAGAGCATTCGAAAAGAAGACAAGTCGATAGAAATGATTATGACGGTAAGTCTGAGAGTTTTACCATAATTTGCGAAATTGGTAATATACTTCAAATTAACGAACGACTTTTTTTGACACAGCTCGATCCAGAAAGGCGCTCAGTTTTGTTAGGAGCATTGAATCAATGGCCAAAGAACAAGGTTGTCTGCAAAAGTACTGTTGATAATTTTTTCTCCATCTGTAACTTTATCGAAGCTCTTTTAGGTGACGCAATTGCTGATCATTATCTGCAAGTGAAACGATTCGTTTATATACCCATCAAAGAAATTTTGTGCTGTATTTCATCATTTCTATACCACTTATCGAACAATTACCACGAATATGAATGCCTGCAACATATCGACAAATTCAAACATATAAAGTCAATATTACTCAGCATTTTCTCGAACTCATCAACCAGTTTTTGGGAACTTTTCAATTTTGAAAAGAAAGATTGTAACCCAAGTCGTGCTCTCTTCTCGATGCTTTTGGTGCCTCTCGATACCTTTGGATCAGCAAAAGTAGCTCAGTCCTTTCGGCGTACTAGTTTAGAGATAATTGTGGCTTTATCAAACATAGAATATTTTCGGAAGGATTTTATTTCTGCAGGTGACGTGACAATGACACAGAATCGTAAAGGAGTAACAGGAGTGCATATATTACTTGCTCTTATCCGAAGTTCCAAATCCGAAGATAACGCAAGCAGAGTAATGGCGTTTATGGCATTAACAAACGCTACAGTTGAGTTACCAACACAAAACTCTCCTACTGAGCGCGATTGTGTTTTATCATTATTGAAAAGACTTGGTAAATCAACCTTGTTGGAATTAGCTTTAGCGTGCTCAAGCCATACATCGTGTTCTTTAAAACTTAGAGCTTTCAATCTTATTTGTCAAATGCTACGTCAAATAGATCTTGATCAGGAAGATATATTTAGTTCTTTCGATAAAGAAAATATTGTGAAGAGCTATGTGGCACATCTTCGTTTCATCGAAAAAGGAATATCATGTAATTCATCAGAAGCATCACTTATGTTTCAAATTGCTTCTCGTCATCTTGAAATAATAGTAAAGGTGAATTTTCCACCTATGAATTTACCTGAGGTTTTGCGGTTACTTTCGTTTTCATTACCAAATCCTAAAACTGATGGTAAGGGGCTTGTAACGTCATCAACGGTAGTTCTCCAACCAGAAATTTGGGGTGAGACTTTCCATGAATTTGTTTGGTCCAATAATGTTTTTCTTTGCAACAACATTCGTGCGATTATCACTGTATTGGATATGATTAAACTTTCGCAAGACTCACTTGAGAGTGTCAAAAGACACTCTCTGGTAGAAAAACTAATTTGTGTCCTTGCAAATCACGCTTGCTTTCACAGTTCTGTGACGAAGAATGCAGCGTCGGCCTTAGCTCGCATAATTAAGTGTGACGAGTCTGTTATGGATCATTGTCGTCGTCTTCGTGGTATGGAAATATTGCAATCTCTTGGGAAGGAAAACCTCATTTAAACGACGAAAAGAAGAATTTTTCACCACCTGAATGAAAAACATAGTGCGTATATCGACTTGAAAGTCATTAAACGATTGTCTCGTGGTCTAAATTGTATCATGATGGAGGAGACAAAGAGAGGACCCCTTTCGTTAAAAGAATAGCATTCGTTGAGTGCATCTTGCTGGGTGGTCGCCTTATTCTCTTCATGGTACGGCGGTAGAATATGTTAAAGATATTTTTGGTCATGCGAAACGACTCCATGTCATCGAGAGCTTATCTTAAAAGTATTTCAACAATATCAAGGATCGATAGACGATATCATTTCAACTTTGTTCCGTGATAAGTCTTAATCATTACGTTCCAACGGAATCCAGTAGCCATGTTTTAACACAAAACTATGGGGTGATCTATCTGTTACAAGAGTAAATGCTATTAATACATAGATTGCTTCCTATCCTGACGAATTGTATACCCAAAAATTTGAAATCTTTTCGAAGTCAATGTTATCTGTCAACGACTTTTAGCATGGCGAAGATTCAACATATTTACATGATTTCCTTTTCTCTACCTTCTTTCTTCTTTTTCGTCTTCACTAGTTCTCTTACAGTTGCGATTGTTTTCTTCTTTAAGAATATTAACTTGGGGCTTTCTGGAGCAAACCCCAATTTAGTGAGCAGCGACCCAGCCAATGTAAAATGCTTAAACGCCCTATCAAATCGTCTTAATTTTCGTTCAATGAGGCCGACCTCAATTAAGGCTTGGGCTGTTTCAGTATTTTGTAGATGCTTTTTAATTTGCAAGGCATTGTAAGCTAATACCCTTGCTTCTTTAAATGCTTTCAATTTTCTTTTGCATGTACTCAATAGAAGTAAAATCATCGCATCACCCCCCATTTCATTATCGTTACTTCCTCCGATTTCCTTATTGATTTGTAAAGCTTTTCTGAAGCAACTGCTAGCCTCGTGAAATTCCTTTTTACTAACAAAATGCATTCCAACAGATATATAAATGTGACTATCGAGCACGGAGAGCTTGCGCTTACTATCTTCACTATATATTTTTTCGTTGGCTGAATAAAGCTGATAGATAAGCGAATAGTCCATCATTTTCGAAACGGCGTAATGAATAGGAAGATACCCAAAAGCATCAATCACTGCCGCGCCTTCCTTGAAAGGATTCAATATACACTGCAGCAGGTCGCTTGACGTTGCCTGGAAAGAGCAGATGTAATGTAACGGCAGCTTTCCATCTAACGATGATTCTTTAAGCGCTATAGGCCACGCCTTTGCCAACCCCAGAATTATATCTTCTGGTGCCTGGCCAATGCAAGCGAGCAATAATGGATATACTTTTTTGTCACCTCGAGAACTTTGGTTTGTTTCGCTATAAACCCGCGCGCATGCATATGATGGGCTGTCTTTCATCCAATTTCTTACTTCATCCCAATCTTTTTGAATAATCTTCCTCGCAAAAGTTTGTGGTAAAGGCGGGCTTTCGGAGGTAATTTCATTGGTTGCGTAGTGATTACGAACTGCTTTATAAATAGAGGTGCTATCGTCACCAGAATCAAGCGAATGAAGCTCGTCTTCGTAATGAACGATATAGGCACCACCTTCCACACTCAAATCCTCCAAATAATTATCATCCTCACGTTGAGATACGCTGCTTAAGTCACTGATGGATTCATCATCGAAAGAACTTGACTCGCTTTGCATTCGTCTTTGATACGAATACTTGAAACTTTTCGGAATTTCAGGTAGCCTATTAATATCCAAAATCCCGTCTTTGCAAAGTGCATCATTATCATCATCATCATCATCAACAACCTTCTGTTCTTTCCCCCCCTGTATACACTTTTCATCAAAACTACTTTCATCAAATGGCACTTCAAGGTCAAGCTTCTGAAAGTAAGAATGCATATCACGAAGATTTTTAATGTGATCAGAAGGAGAAAACATCGTTTCCTCTGTTACGAATGATTTGATATCTCGTCGTTTTGTTACTGGACTCCTTGGACAGCCTATTGCTGCAGGATTCCTTGCACAGCCCATTCCCAAAAGCATTTTTCAGCTACACGTACACACATGTGACGGGTGCCGAGGTAAATTGTTGAAAGATGTGGGACAAGAATAAAAATTTTATGCAATGTTTTTACCAAATTATGCGAAGAACACTCGGATCGGAGAACATTGCTTTGCCGGTGCATTGATCCTGCCAACCTTGCTTCCCATCGACAGATTAAAATATCGATCGTGATGGTAATCGGAGAACATGATCGTCATGGTGGTACATGGATCCCGGCAATCTTGCTTCCCATCGGCAGAATCATTATATGCATTCCGATTTTATTCACTTGAATTATTTTAATACACATGGACTTTGCAAATACACACACATGATACATGTATTTTTCCATTTTTTTAGAGGCGAAGTCCCAGCCAGCTCTTACTCGCACGTCTCATTATTTACATTATAAGTCTACTACGTTGCATTGATTAATTTTAAACGAGGTTTTACTCAAAGATAATTTATTTGATCCTTAT
>Ga0209092_10003808_pt1 | contig 12856 bp, 13 predicted proteins | sample FraStrMetagenome_FD_187446 | JGI IMG/M metagenome (GOLD analysis project Ga0209092, IMG submission 187446) | Marine eukaryotic phytoplankton communities from Arctic Ocean - Fram Strait ARC3M Metagenome (SPAdes) (version 2) | ecosystem: Environmental > Aquatic > Marine > Oceanic | place: Fram...
GGTTTGAATCGGGAGGGTGACTTCAAAAGTAAAACGTAAAAATATTACAAGCATCAGTCTTTATGTACTTAACTTGCCCTACGTCATGATTCGTGATTGATTTTTAGCTTATTTTTTAAGGTGGTGGTTGTTTAGGAGCATGTTTTTTTGTCGAATTCGGCAACTCTCTCTGTTTTGTCATTCTTTTCGTGATACGCTTGTATGAATTTGTAACGTAGATCTCTCGTATCCATAAATCTAATTCTTTTCTTTACGGAAACTGCCGGAGAAATATGGAATACTTATTACGTTACCAATCAACTAACCTACAGCAGAATCGCTTTCAATTGGTCTTCAGACATGATTGATAAGTCGATTGCATGTTTAAATAAATATTCTTATGACCGTTTCTTCCATATAAAAAAATACAAAAGCTTGTAGAAAATATATCCACACGAGAAGTACATTTAGCCATTATGATTGATGCAAATTTACATGTAAAGAGTACAACAGTCCTCATACATCTTCTTTAAATCTATTTCATATCCTTCCTGAGAAGAATATATATGATGTCGCTTTCGCATGTCCATACAACGATGAAACCAACCAAAAATCGGGTCATAATATTTGGAATCCTTTCACTAATTGTTGTAACATCCATATTAAACAGCATTCAAATATATTTTATTGCAACGTTTGAACAACCATATCCGCTACATCCTATAAGTGAATATACCCAAAACATCGATTTGACCAAGGTTCCTCCGCGTGGTTCGCCGCCTAATTTGCCAAGTTTAAAAACATCGAAATCAAAAAGATTTGAGAAGAACCTTACTCGAAAAGAGCAAGGTACGTGCAGTTATAAAACAATAATGAGATTCAAAGAATTCCTGCTCATCTGCATTATTATATTCTACATAATCCTATGAAAGGCATTGTGGATGGGTTTATAACAAGTGATACTGTGTATGGTATATCGCCTCGTGTTTGGAAAGTTGTATTAGCATATATGGGCGTAAAGTCAATATTAGATGTAGGGTGCGGTAGAGGAGTCAGCACTTCCTGGTTTTATTTGCAAGGTGTGAAAGTGCAATGTGTTGAAGGAAGGCACGAAGCCTTCCATCGTAATATGTTACTCTCGATATTGAAGGAAAAGGATGAGAACATGGATACGTCAAAAGTTATGATTGAACATGATTTTTCTTTGGGACCATGGTGGCCAGAAGAAACCGTTGATATGGTTTGGTGTGTCAACTTTTTAGAACAGGATAATCGAAACTTTGAAAAGAACTATTTAGCTGCTCTTAAAAAAGCAGCTTTCATTGTTGTAAGTTACAGTGGATCCAGAGGAGGGAATGATACAGACACTCATGGTACGTCGATTCATTTTTTAATCTAATTTTCACTCATGAATATTTGGCATTTCTCACAAATTTTGGTGATTTGTACACTTTTCATATATTGATTAACACAATACTCAATTTAAGAATCGAGATGGTGGAAAACTCGTTTTACAATGAATGGTTTCGTATACTCGCATCACCTTACAAGAGGTATGCAAACTATAGCTTTTGAAGAAGGAATAAGTGAAATTCCTTTCCCACTGCCTGAAGTGCATAAAACGTATAATGTACAGTATTTAAGAGATGCTGCGGTAGGTTCAAATAAAAGCTTAATTTTAAATGTTTTCTCATAGTGCTACGCATGTTGGATTCATAAATTTCTCAACAAGATTTTGTTTTCTTTTTTGCAAAAGGTATTCATTAATCCAGCAGTAGCATCGAAAGTTGAGCACAAACATTTATTGTCTGAACCAGGATGCTTCACTGGTGACCAAAAGCCAAATCATCATTGTGGACACAATACAAAAAAGAATTCACAGAACATTTATCCCAAAATTCCAGATGAGTTTTTATTTACTCCGTACAAAGAGAGTGCGCATATCGAGTGGGAAAATTACATGAAAAAGATGGCTGATGAGGCTAGGTAAGAATTTGTGCTGTCCAGGCAGCTTGTCAAAATGACTAGTGATTCGACCATAGCCGAAGAAGTAAAAAGATCTTTGTACAGAAGTCATAAAAGAGCTCCAGTAAAATGAAGAGACGCATTTTTTAAATGATATATTCTATCATCATATACTTGTTGTATTGCTGTATTTGCATACTTCCTTAACATGGCTTGAATACAAATATTTTTTCAGGGTACGACCCAAATTCAATTTGTCTTGACTATAAAACCACTCAAACTCATCATATTGTAATGAACCCGGCTCAATGAATAAAGTTCACATTAGAATTGCAAAGATTGTGTTCACGTTCATTTAAAAGCACAGTAACTCCACGCCAATGCTTCTTGCTAGTTCCTTCATCTTATCTTAATGTTTGATTTGGAATAAAATGCAATTCATGTTAAAGTCTAGGTCTCCTTAAAAGTTTAGTTCCGTTCCCATCAATTGATACATTTTGTGAGGATACAGTGAATCTGGTCCCGCAGTCATAATACAAGAAATGTAAACAGAGTCGAATGCTGATGAAGGACGAATTAACCATAATTAAGCAGATTATAGAATTTAAATTCATCCTTTCCTCTTGTGCTATTTTTCTGTCAAAGACTTCTATTGAAATCAAGTTAACATTGTAATCCATAAGATTGCTTCATAAGTTTTCTATGTTTATCTACAGGTGCTGAGATCATGATGTGAAGCCTGAGTGATCACAAATATATTTTTGGTACTTTTATGTTTCGTGATGCGTAAAAAAGAGATTTTATAAAGAGCGCTTTCGTTTATTGATTACTGCCCATTTGTTTATGCCACCTCTTTTGGAAAAGAAAACTGCTATTTGATTAGGAAGTATAAAATGGTGATCACAATTTTTTTCGCAGTCAATACATGAGAATGTTTTTGTTCGTAACTATGTATGGGACGGGCTCATAATGCTCAAAATTGGCGCGGTTCTCTTTTGACCAGCCTTATACGAATTAATCACGTATATATTCTACTCTCTTGCGTCACTTATCAAATGTCACATGAAAATGTTATCAATGTATATGCGCAAGAAACTCTTATTAATCTTCAAAACCTCTGTTGTAAATACGTTGAAAAATCTATCTAAACAAAAAAAATACTTAAAAAGACAAGTAACAAATTCAATGGCACATGATTAATTTGCGGCAGGAATATCATCCAACACGTGAATAGGAAACTTGAGTTAGGCATAGTGTTCTTTCTCCTCCATTCGATTTGATCATCATCGCTCAGTTTTCTTGAGGTTGACCCATAGAGGTTGCTTCGGATCTTGGATTTGCCTCGCACGGTGAGTTTTCATTCGTGTAGGTTGTTGCGGTTGTAATGTGAATGATGCATCTTTGAGTTTCTAAAAAGTTGAAACGGAAGCATCCTGTTCCGTTCGAATTCCCTTAACAGAATTCTAGAAGTTGCCTTTGACCACAAATTTCTATAATATTGATCGTATGATTGTACGTAAAAATGGATGTCAATATCACCTTTTGTTTGCTTATTTAGGATTTGTTTTGTTTAATTATCTGGTATTATATTTGTAACAGCAATTATGCAGTTCTCCAACGCATTTTTCTTTTGTCTAAATAATAAGATGTTGTCGTTCTTATTTCAAAGCTTGAATAGATTTCTGCCCATACGTTATTTCTAATTCCTGCAAAGGTTCAAATTACATAAGATCAATTCCGTACATATCAGCTATATTGTTTTATTTTCTTAGTATGACTTAGAGCGAATGTTTCACTAATTTCTTGATTTTCAAAATAGTTGCTTACATTTGAGGAACCAATGTTTAGAAAGAAATGTCGTCTTCTTAATTCAAAGCACGAGTTACATGGGAGCTAATTTCCTCGTTTTTAGCTTCATTCTTCATGTGTACCAATTGTGTTACTAAAAAGTCCTCGTAAACTGTATATCATTGGATATAAATAATGAGTTAGGTACTGTAGAAGCATCAATGACTACAATTAAACCCAACATTAGTTGTAATTGTTGTGTTTTCAAAAGATAAAATTGATCAATCGAAATTGCAACAAGTAAGCTTTGCACTCTTACTCACGGAATACTATCATTGCCCTCTTATATAAGCAGAGATTTCGAGAAGATACTCAGGATTTAGACTATAAAAGATACTGAATAAACACACACAGTTCAGAGAAGAAAAGGAGTGCAGCAAATCTTAATGCCCCCTCAAATCGATAACATGATTCAAAGCCCATATCACCATTCGAACCACGGTGGTCCTCAGTCCGGTTCATCAAACGGAAGCAATCCTCCGCCTAATTATTCCTCATCGCAAGGCCAAGCTCACGCCCAAGATGGGCGTGGCAAACAAAGCAGTCAACAGCAACAAAATTCACCTCCTAATTCACATAATAATCAAATGTACATGCAACAGTCTCAAATGATGGGAAATCCTCCCTATATGGGACATGGCCATCATATGCAACCTCCACCTTATCATGTACAGCAGCAACAACAAGGACAACATATATCTTCACCCCACCACCCGCAACAGGGTCCCCATGGCTATGCTGTACCGCCACACAATGTTTATCATCCAGGACCTTACTCACCTTACCATATGCAGATGCACGGTCATCATCAAGGATCATACCCACCACAGCATCCATATGCTATGCATCAATCAAGAAGTGGAAATTCTAGTTCTTCTTCTAAAATGGGTGATAAAGATTACAATGAATCCAACAATGGCTTCAATAGCAAAGGCGGGCCTGTAGTAGCAATCACCAAAAAGACAATGAAGGACAACTTCTCGGCACCATCTGGTGATATCGATCCAGTTTTGAAAGTAGAACCTATGAAATCTGATTTCTTCTTCTTTCTCGAGGAAATGAAGAAGGATGTAATGGCTGAAGCAAAGAAAGAAGTGCTTCGGTCAATTACCAGCCCACTAAAAGACTTGGAGAGTGATCTTGCTGAATTACAAATGGATGATGGTGAAGATCCCCACCCATACCTATTATATTCCAAAATCAATGAAAACATGATGGCGAAATGGGAACAATTACCCCAAAACAAGAGATCAGATTATCTAATTCTTGAAGAAGTGGATCGAAAGCGTTTTATGAGTGCCGATGAAGTTGCTAGTCGACATTGTGCAACACTCACAGCAAGATCTAGAAGTCCACAACCATTTACGCCGAAGAATAAAGACAAGGGAAAGTTAAGTGAAAACCAGAAAAGTGAAACAGGAAGAAACAATGAGAAGGAGACTAGATCACCATCGCCAGCTGCTACTTTATCTGTGAGTAAAATGCTTCAAACAGAAGGAGAAAAGAAAGATATGGATGAGAAAAGGGCAAGATCTTCATCGGAGGTCAATGATGAAAAAAATAGAGATGAAGATTTAGGTGAAAGCCCAATTAAAAAGATCAAGAGAGATCCAATTGAAGAAGCAAAGAAATTGTATGGTGATTTCGTTTTTTCTGAAGAAAAACATGGAAATCTTTCAAAGCAAGAATTACTTGATCTTGCTGAAAATATTCCAAATGAAGCATCTGAAAATAGTAGTAATGCAGACGGCGATCTTCAAATGTTGAAAGGGGAAAGAGAAAAATATTTGGATGCAGCTGAGAAGGCGTCAAAAGATACAGAAGTCAAAATAAAGATTGAAGCAAATGAAACTGCTGATGAAAAGAAAAAAGAAGTTTCTCCAGATGAATTCAATGACGAAGTAGATGATCTTGAGCATGAAGAAGCTATGGAAGTAGAACTTCTTTTAGATCGAAGGATTCGTCAAGTTCGTGGAAGACGGGTGAAAGAGTACCTTGTCCGTTGGAGAGGACATGACAAAGAATCTGACTCATGGGAACCATATAAAAACGTTGAACATTGTGAGGAAATGCTCAAGGAAATCGATGAAAAGAAAAGAATTGAAAAAGAAAATGCAACGAAACCTTCAGTAAAAAAAGAATAATCCGATAATCTATTTCAAAATGGGTTCCTGTTCCTTAGTCATTTATTATTCTTACTTGATTGTAAAGTTGACTCGTGTTTAAAATGCATACTTATTTGTTATTTTGAGAGGAGATTTATAATAATGAATAATTTATCAAGAAAAAGCATCGAGTTGAATTCTCAATTGATATTTGCAGTGGAACAAACCGTATGGATACTCTCATATTTTGACCTTGGTCAAGATTCTAAAAATAAATCGATTAGATCTTAAAAGCACAAGTACAGATCATAATAAAATCCTAATTTACTTCACTAATTGCGTCTCCATAAGTTTCCATACATCTACCAAGAGCCCAAATAGGAAATACATTTCTATAGGCTGTGTAAGTGATACCAATGGATCTGTTGAAAACCCCTGATATGCCTTCTTGAGGCCAGTCACCGCTTGGCAATTGCCTCGACATTAAGTAAGCAACTCCTTTTTTCACTGCATTTACATTTGATGTCTTAGCACACGAAAGTGCGAGAAGTGCCCAAGCTGTATTCACAACCCCACTTCCTTCATCTCCATAACTATGCATTCCTCTTTCAGCATAGTTTTTGTCATAGCATGATGTGAAGTCTTCTCCCCACCCTGCAATTGCAATAACAAACGCTGACTTCAGCTTTTTTCTAACTAAATAATGCATTACATAGTATGATTACTTACCTCCGTTCTCTCTTTGATGTGACAAAAGAAATTCACAACAACGTTTTAATGCTGGAGAATCCAACGGCTCGCCAGCTGTGACAAGCCCCTCAACACCAAACCAGCATCCATAAGTAAAGCAACATGCCCAAGAACCATACCTAAACCAAAAATGATAAAACGATGTAACTTTGACATCAGCGTATGAAAAATTTGATGGAAACAATCATTAGCATCATATACATACCAAGATCCGTCTGGTCTTTGTATACTCTTCATGAATGTCTTCCCTCGACTTATACTAAATTGGATTTCTTTCGATCTATGAGCGGGGAAAATAGCATGGAATTCGGCAAGAGCTGTTAATGATGCCATACTACACTCGACGTAAGAGTAATCAATCATAATATCTCCAAATACTTCACTTGGATTGAGTTGCTCGTACCAACCAAAACCACGATTATTTTCATAAGTCGCCCAGCCTTGGTTTTTTATGATGCAGCAAATAAACAGTCATGAAAAAAATGATTGACAAACATTAGAAAAACTTCAACTCGTCCTTACCTCCATCTTCGTTTTGGAGTGTAAGAATTCCATTAACTGCGTCTTGAAATCTTTTTTCACCTATAGGTTTCAAAGAGCCATTTTTAATAGCATCTCGTACAGATGTTGAATGAGTTAATACAAGTGATCCTTTCAAACCCTCTCCAGTACAATCACTAATTGGCCATCCGTGAGCGCTAGTACTGAAAGGCCAACCACCAGCGGAGACGTGACGGTAAAATCTATCTCGGTTGAGAGGAGACTCAAACAAAAAGGCGGGAGACGATCTGCATGATTTGAAGAACCGCAGTAAAAACGGTTTGAGAATCATTTACGTTTTCGGGAATTAAAAAAAGTCGAAACAGAAACTCACGTTGAAACCTCTGTCGATAAAATTTGTGTGCGTTCTAGGTAGGCCCAAACCTTTTTCGACACTTCAGGGAACTCATCAAGCAATTTGCATTCAGCAATAGCTTGGATGGCGAAAGAAGTATCCCAGCATTGACTACCATTATAACCTTGCATTTTCATTCCATCTTCAGCAACCCAAAGATAATCAGGAATTCGCATCATATGATTTTGTACGATGGGATGACTAAGATCTTGATATTCTATACATATGCAAAAAGATGTTTACGTTTATAAGAAACGCGTCAATAAGAAATTGCTCGGGCATGCATTTGTACTCACCGCTGAATGCCGATACTAGATTCAAAACTTTATTGACAGGTCCAATATCAATGAAATTTGTTTGCAGATCCTCTGCTGCCATGTACTCAAATGCAAATTTAAGACCTCTAGCTCTTACAAAAATTTTAAATGGCTGAAAAATACTCCAATTTTCATAAAAGGTAAGCAGCTTTTGCAAAATGCGCATTACCATGGGTAGAGGAGAGTAATTATCCATATCAGCTACCATATTTCGAGTTGAATCCCACGCAATAGAATCATATGAGGTGCAATAGAGCTAGCATAGAGGCACCGTGTAGTGATAAGGAAAAATAATGCATAATAAGAGAACTGTAAAATGAAGAAATGCATCCGGTCAATAATGAGTCAAATTAAGTTCTCACCTCTTGTCTCAATGCTTTGATCAATGGATCTGTTTCGGCGTTTGAATAGATATACCTGCTTCCATATAAAAATCCCATAGGAAGATACACCATGCGGCAATGGCACCATAGACGTCCAGGATGGAATGGTATCCAGTTGGGTAGAAGAAACAGTTCTGGAGGCACAGAATTATGACCTTGAAACAAAATGCAAAGATTAGATCATGAGCATATTCATGCTCTTCAAAAAAAACAGCGCATACAATGCGAATGAATGTCGCTTACCTTCCCATTCCATACATCCTAATAGACACATCCAGAACTTTGCCCAGCTACTAGCCATGATTGCACCCCCTTGATCACGAATAAATTTTCTTCCATTGATACATGCAGTACTTTCGGAGTCACAGCCAAGTAAGCGCAATGAAATATAACACAAAACAGTCCCAAACATAGTAGATGGTGATTCAATGTGAGATCCCCAACCACCATCTAACTGCTGATGCACAAGCAAATAATGTTTCATCATAGCACACTCCTCAGAACCCAGCATCAGACTAGGCTTTCCCATCAAATACCTGGCAGAGTAAATATGGTGTTCTGATTGAGCAGAAAGGAGAAGTAAAGAAAATATAACTTGTAAAAAATGACTTACCAAGAGAAAATCATTCCCGGCATTAAGAAATGAGGACCACCGTAATCTCCAGCCCAATGTCCATCTTCAGTCAGTAACATAGAATAGAAATGGACTGCTTTTTTTGCAGCTTCAGCAGGAGTTTTAGGTTTTTCTTTGACATTTGGTGGCTCTTTTCCAGCCTCAAGATAAGAACGAATTTGTTGTGCACGGAAAATCTGATCACAACTTTTTCACATAAAAAAATGATCTACCATGTGAGTTATCCTTTGCAATTTATGGATAAATTACAATCAAATTTACATTACCTGTTTGGATTGGTATCAGCATTAAATCCTTTCTTTCTCCCACCAAATGCCATAATTTCAACTAGATCTTTATCTACTTCTGATTTTTTACTATTTTTGTAAGGTTTGGCCCGAGACCATATTTGCCTTCCATCAGGCTCCCCAGAAAGACCAACCTTGATTGGTACACCTTGGTTTCCTGGTCCAGATGGACTCGCAGGAGAAAACACTGATTTGCCCTCACTTTTTGACACTTCTTCTTGAAATCGATCATTGGTAACTTTATGTGACTCATGAGATACATCACAACGCCATTGACTTTTGATTTCGTTATTTTCATCAATGAGAGTGGTCTTATTTTCCCATTTTGGTGTTCTTCTAATCTTATGCTCACGAGGTCCACCAGGATGGGAAACGCCATTGCTGAAATGAAAATATATCATCCAAGCAATTAAATAGATCATTAGATGCATAAGAAAGAGACTTGATACAAAAAGGTTTTTAACTTCGATGAAATCTATGGGAAACGCTGCTAATGGAGCCTGAGTCTTCCAACATAGATTTGAACCAATATCAGCAATGGGAGCCAATGACAGGAAAAAAATTCCTCCAGCATAAAATATAAGAAACCCTGCAAAATGAAGCATTAATCGAATGGGTGGTGCAAATGCCCCCAAAGATGAATCATAACCTTTCACTCCTATTCCTGTAATGACATGATTAATCAAGTAGCTAATTAATCCATTTCCCATGGGTCGATTTCCGATTTGCGACGAAGGAAAAGCTGATCCTGCATGGCCCAAAATGACAGCTAAAGCTGTTATTCCAAAAGTAAAAATCACTAATATAAGTAGAGTGTCCTGGATGTCTTCACTAAATAGACAAACATCGCTTTCGTCATCCATGATACAATTTCAACTCCTTTCTTGGTGAATGGATTCCAAAGTGATCACAAATTTCTTTTTTTATTTCGTGTGATCGAATTTGTCCACCCTTTCATACCTTACGTTTGTGAATTATTTTTTTTTCACAGAAGGTTTCCGTTGATGTCCTATTATTTAGAGTCCTACTTCTATATCAGTACAATTGAAATTATGTGTGAGTGCTCTTGGTGAACATTTTTATTTAGCAAAAGTGAAGAATGATGACGTCAACATATGAATACAACAAAAGCCGAGAAAAGAAGTGAAGAATATTTCAAGTAATTCACAAAATATATCCTTTTCCTCCTTTGTTTTTGTTCTACAAAAATGCAGGAAGCATTCCAAAAACAAATTTCTTTGATAGAGATGGATTTAATTTACTCTCTATTTTATGGAGATTGTGTACTCCACCTACTCCATCCTCTAAAATAATGGTCCTCCTAAAATTTGTCAACTGAGAATATTATAGTTTGAAGTATGTTCATTACTGATTTCTTTCTTGGTTGGAAAATTAATCATTCAAGTTTTTGAAATAGCTTTTAATCCTATCAAATGGACCGGCATCATCATCTGTGTCGGCAGTATTTGGGACGAGCAAATCTTTTGCATCAGAAACAGGTTTGAATCCCTCTGGGAATGCTTCACTTTGGGAGAGGAGATCACATTCTGTTGGAGAGCTGCAGAATACGGATTCAACAACTTCGCGGAAAGATACCCAACGGTTTTCAGCAGCAGATTTATCTGCGGCAATTGCCATGATGAGTGCAACAAGACCATCTTCTCCTGTGCATGGAACAGGAGTATCGTTGACTAATGATTGACAGAATGCAATTGTTTCAGTTACATAAGCTTCGTTGTATCTTGAAAGGAAAAAATCGTATGGCATATCAGCATTTCCAGTGAAGTCTATTTTTTAGAAGACCCGATAAGAATTTGTGAGCAACTTCATTTTTCACTTGAGAATTTTGCAATGAACAAAACATTTGATAACGGAAACTTACCATTCTTGTAAATTTTAGCAGTATTAGGGTATACATTGTCAGTAGCAATCATTCCTTTTGTTCCAAGAACTTCAGCACGTTGATCATATCCATATGAAGATTGACGACATACATCTACCATGGCTTGTACTCCATTTGGGTAACGGACAATGCATGATGCTGTGTCGAAAGCCTCTGATCCTTCGAGAGTTTCAATTGACTTATCAATATGACAGGATCCAATAGCCAAAATATCAATGGGATCTTCTCCTGCTAAGAAACGAGTCATATCAAGATCATGGACTGCCATATCAGCAAAAATTCCTCCGCCTCCTTTTACGTATTCGAATGGTGGAGGAGATGGATCACGAGAGCATAATTTGATCTAAATTTGACACAACCAAGATCACAATCAGTTTACAAGTTAGCCACCACATCATAGATGTTTAGCGATAAGTTGAATCGATCATACTTACCATAATAGGTTCTCCAACTTCTGATTGCTCAATGGAGGACCTTACCCTGATGAAATTTTGATCAAATCTTCTTTGCAGTCCAATCATCAATTTTACACCGGCCTCATTACATGCATTGATTGCTTCAACGGTTTCAGCTAATTCAGTAGCAATTGGTTTTTCGCAGAAAATATCCTTTCCGTTAGCAGCGCATGCCTTAATTTGTTCTGCATGAAAAGAAGAAGGGGAACAAATCCAGACTGCATCAACCTCTGGATCAGTAATAACATCCATAGCTTCAGAAGTGAATCGAGAAACCCCGTATTGTTTTGCAGCTACAGAAAAAAGAAAAATCAGAAATCATGAAAAACTATCATAGTCATTCACCTAACTCTTTGAGCTAGTAGTGAGCTGGTGATTTATCAAAATTTCACGTACCAGCTTCAGCTTTCGAAACAGTAGGATTGGAGACAATAATAGGTGTCACATTGGGAGCCTTAGTGATTGCTTCCAAATGAACAAGTCCAATACGTCCACATCCAATAACTCCAACTTTCACCTCTTTTCCAGTTGCAGTTTCAGAAGCCATTGACAAAGCTGAAGTCTTTGCAGCACGAGGGGCAAATGCGGTGAAACCTGAAACCGCATTGGGTGCGAAGGCGCAAGTTACGCATGAAACCAAACTTAACACTCTCATGACAGAATTTTAGAAAAAGTGGACTTTATTTTTTTAGATAACCCGATTGGCATGTCGACATCAATTCTGAAAACCTATACCCTCCATGCTGATATGTTCTGTACAAGATGGCCTGCAGAAATATTAATTAGTATTGAAAATATTGATGAGGAAGGAATCTTCCTGAGTTCAACAAAAGCTTCGTAGAAAGTATACCCATTAGCTGGTATCTTTGCAATGGTTGAAACAAATTCACATACGTAAGCACAAATTTTTTCTTTTTATGGTTTTATTTCTCAAGTTTTGGTCTTTTTAGATTCAATGAAAATATTTCTTGAAAAATTGGTGGAGATATAGTAAATTTCTACGAATAAGTACATATAATCTACACTTCTGATTGAAAGATTGAGATGGGTGAGGTAAAATAAACAGCAGGAGGATTTTAATTCGTCCGATACGTAACTTATATGAAGAATGATTGTGTCAAAAATAAAAATAGAGATTCAGCGGTCAAAGGAACTTTGCGTTTCGTTGAAAATGCGTATAGGTATTTAAAGTCTTCCGGAATCAGTAATAGATCTTACCTTGTTGTATATCAAGTCGTCAATGATGCAATGGTAATAAATAGGTTACAAAATAGAGAAAGGAGTAATAAAATCAATAAAGAAAAATTATAATACTTTCTTCTTCGACCTAAGTTA
>Ga0209092_10003809_pt1 | contig 12852 bp, 11 predicted proteins | sample FraStrMetagenome_FD_187446 | JGI IMG/M metagenome (GOLD analysis project Ga0209092, IMG submission 187446) | Marine eukaryotic phytoplankton communities from Arctic Ocean - Fram Strait ARC3M Metagenome (SPAdes) (version 2) | ecosystem: Environmental > Aquatic > Marine > Oceanic | place: Fram...
TTTAGATTTTTAACTACAAAATTTGATAATCAATTTAACCCGATCAGTAATGATTGCAAATAAACTAAAAACCATGAAAAATATAATTTTATTAATCACTCTAACTATTGCTTCTTTAAGTTGTAAGGCGCAAAACACAATTAACGCAAATGAATTAACAATTAATGGGGTTGCTATTAGAGGAAAAAACAAGTCTATGTTAATCTCTAATTTTGGGCAACCTTTAGAAATTGAAAAAGGATATTCTGAAATGGATGAGGTGGATATGTACATCTATAAATACGATGGAGCTGTTTTTTATGTTATAAAAAATTTGATAGATGATTTTGAAATAACAAAAAATAAATATCGTTTAACAAAACATGATATAAAAATAGGTGATAATATAGAAAAACTAAAAAATATTTTCCCTTTGAGTTATAGCAAAAAAAGTGAAACCAATCTATCAGTAGACTTAATTAATCCTGACTATAAATTCTTTGGTTTTTCATTCAATAAAGACAATAAAATAACAACTATAAGAATCGGAAGCTATTAAACCAAAATAAGCAAACCAAAAACATTTCTTTTTCTTTTTCAATCAAGCTTTCTTGAATTATAAGGAAGTCCGATTATACATATTCTTTTTTCACAAGTATACTATTTTATATTGTATTCACTAATAGTTATGTTTAATTGGGAATACAATCCCTAAAAAGAAATTTTTTTGAATCGCAGAACCGTTGTATTCTTTGCCAATATTATGAATCAAAAATTTATTAGAAAAGGCTCCTTTTGCTATGAAGCCCCCCTTTAGTGAAAGTTATTATATCTCATGAAGAAGGGCAACTGATTCAAATACATCTCTTAAAAGTTTTGAGTGTTTTTCAACGTAGTAACTTGTTTGTTTTGTCAAACAATTTTAAATTAATGATTAAAAACAAGAAATCTTTTGCCATTCTATAGATTCGCGTTTCTCTGATCTTTCCCTTCAACAGAGTCTTCAGAATAAAAAAGAGTCGCTGGAATTTTATTAATTTAAAAAAACAAAGCCATAAAATATATTTTCAACAAAAAAGTTATGGAAGAAATCTGTATCTTATAATTAAAAAATATTGAATTTATTAGTGGATCCTTTTTAATACCTTTGAATACTAGAAGTAATTAAATACAAAATGAACGATTTTTTTCTCTACTTTAAAATAGGCCTCAACCATGTGTTAGACTTTGCTGCCTATGACCATATTTTATTTCTAATTGTATTGACCGTGGTATTTAATATGAATCAATGGAAAAAAGTGGTTTGGCTCGTTACCTTATTCACCTTGGGGCACTCTATAACATTGGCATTGTCTGCCTATGGAATTCTGATACTAAAAATGGACTTGATCGAGTTTTTAATCCCACTGACCATCTGTGTCACTGGAATTATAAATATTTTTAGAGCTCAGAAATCCCAAACAGGCAAAGAAAACACAAATTTAATTTTCGCTCCCATTTTTGGACTCATCCATGGGTTGGGTTTTTCTAATTATTTTAAAATGATGATCGGTAAAGAAGAAGACAAACTTTTTCCTTTACTAGAATTCGCTCTTGGAATTGAAGCTTCTCAAATTATCATTGTTTTAGTCATTTTAATAACCACAACACTTCTTCAATACTTTTTTAAAGTTACAAAAAGAGACCGAATTTTAGTTTGCTCATCTATTGTAGTAGGCTTTTCAATTCAAATGATACTAAATAGGGTCTTTTGGTAACGTCATTTTGTCTAATTATTTACCTCTTATTTCTATAAATATTTTTACTTTCGTTCTAATGACAGAAAAGAAACAATTAAAATACGATAAGGCCTATTTAAAAATGGCTTTTGAATGGGGCAAACTCTCACATTGCAAACGAAAACAAGTAGGTGCTTTAATTGTAAAAGACCGAATGATTATTTCTGATGGTTTTAACGGAACCCCAACAGGCTTTGATAATTGTTGCGAAGATAAAGAGGGTCTAACAAAATGGGAAGTTTTACACGCAGAGGCCAATGCCATTTTAAAAGTTGCCTCTTCTACCCAATCTGCAAATGGTGCAACTTTATACGTTACTTTATCTCCCTGTACAGAGTGCAGTAAATTAATTCATCAAGCGGGTATAAAGCGAGTTGTATTTGCAAATTCATATAGAGATACTTCGGGTATTGATTTTTTAAAAAAAGCAGGCGTAGAGATTATGCATTTACCTTATGAAAAATAAAAATAACCTTCCTATATATTTCTCATTAGCCGTTGTTTTTGGAATTTTCATTGGCATTTCTATGAGTGGAAATAACTCTGATAGATTCTCTTTGTCAAAAAATTCTTCGCAAGAAATAAAAATAAAAAGACTCATTAATTTTATTGAAAAAGAATATGTAGACACTGTAAATACAGAAAACTTATTAGATATTGCTATCAATGAAATGCTAGAGGAACTAGACCCTCATTCTGTATATATACCCAAAGAAAACCTACAGGCTGTGAAAGAAAATATGCAAGGTAATTTTGTGGGTATTGGTGTGCAATTTAGAATCATAAACGACACCGTTACAGTTATTCAACCCATAAAAGGTGGTCCTAGTATAAAAGCCGGTATAAAAGCTGGAGACCGAATTTTAATAGCCAACAAAGATACCTTATTCGGTAAAAATATATCTTCAACCAAAGTTCCTACCTACTTAAAAGGAAAACCAAATACAAAAGTTGCACTCCAATTGTATCGAAAAAGTACGGATTCTCTTTTTACGGTCTCCATTACTCGTGGAAAAGTAAACATAAAAAGTGTAGATCTAGCATATATGGTTAATAATACTCTTGGTTATATAAAACTAGATCGTTTTGCCAGAAATACTTACAAAGAATTTAAGTCTTCCTTGACCAACTTAATTGATAACGGAATGGAAGCTTTGGTGCTAGATTTACGAGGAAACGGTGGTGGCTTTATAGACATTGCTAACAGTATTGTTGATGAATTTTTAGAAGTCAATAGATTGATTGTTTTTACTAAAAACAACAAAAATAAAATTGAAGAATCTTTTGCAAGTTCTAAAGGTGATTTCAAAAAAGGCAATTTATATGTTTTAATTGATGAAAACTCAGCATCTGCATCAGAAATTGTTGCTGGCGCTCTTCAAGATAACGACAAAGGAACCATTATTGGGCGTCGTTCTTTTGGAAAAGGATTGGTACAAGTAGAAATGGATTTAGGTGACGGTTCTGCTGTTCGTTTAACAACTGCGAGGTATTTCACTCCAACAGGTCGCTCAATTCAAAAGCCCTATTCTAAAAATGGAAATGAGAATTACTACAAAGACTACCAACAAAGAGTTTCTAGTGGAGAATTATTAAATAAAGACAGCATAAAGATCGTAGACTCCTTAAAATTTAAAACACCTAAAGGAAAGATTGTTTATGGTGGCGGCGGAATTATACCAGATGTTTTTGTTGCCATAGATACCACTTCTTATATGTCTAATTTCTACTTTAATTCCATAAATAATTTTGCTTTTGATTTTGTAGACAACCATAGAAAATCTCTAGAAAAATGGACTATAGACTCGTTTATTGCTAATTTTGATTCTGACCAAACTATTCTTTCGCTTTATTTGTCTGATTTAAAAAGGAGGTCAAAACCCTCATTTAAAGAAAGACAAAGACTAAAGAAGTACCTAAAGGCAGCTATTGCAAATACCCTTTTTGGAGATGTTGGTTTTTACAGAGTGATGCATCAAGAGGATAAAATGTTGCAAAAAGTAGTAACGCTTCAAAACTCTAAGTAAGATCTTATTTTTTTCTGATCGTATTTTAGAAAAAACATCGTATAAATTCATGAAAAATAACTGGATTTCTCTTTTTTCTATTCTCCTACTGATGAACTGCTCATCTAAGGAAGAGGAAGTATATACTCCTGTTCCGTATCGTTTAAAAATTCCACTACTTTTTCAAGACAAATTAATCGCTCCAATTATCCCAACAAATAATCCATTAACTGAAGAAGGGGTTGCGCTTGGAAAAAAATTATTCTTCGATAAAATTCTTTCCAGCAATGAAACTCAATCCTGTGCAACGTGCCACAATCCAAAAAAATCTTTTACAAATAATCTACGATTTAGTGAAGGAGTAGACGGCAATTTCGGGACAAGAAACTCAATGCCTTTATTTAATTTAGCCTGGAATTTTGAGGAACGCTTTGCTTGGGATGGAAAAGAATTTAGTTTAGAAAAACAAGCTTTAGAACCCGTTTCTAATCCTACAGAAATGCACTCAAATTGGAAAACAGTTGCTGAAAAACTAAAAAATCATGCAGAATATCCAGGATTATTTCAACAAGCATTTGGCTCAGAAAAAATAGATTCTGCCTCAGTAACAAAAGCAATTGCGCAATTTGAAAGAACCCTTATTTCTGGAAATTCTAAATTCGACAAACACTTGCGTGGAGAAGCAACTTTATCTATTGATGAAGAAAACGGATTTACTATTTTTATGGATGAAGCCAAAGGAGATTGTTTTCATTGTCATGGAAGCAATAACAACCCTCTTTGGACAGATCATAAATTTCATAATAATGGCCTAGATGCAACTTTTACAGATTTAGGGCTAGGAGCGGTAACAGGAGATCCTGCAGATAATGGCAAGTTTAAATCTCCTTCAATTAGAAATTTAACGTTTACAGCTCCGTATATGCATGATGGCAGATTTGAAACACTAGAAGAGGTTGTCAATCATTATTCAGAAGGCTTAAAACCCTCACCAACCATAGATCCTTTAATGAAAAAAGTAAGCCAAGGAGGAGTTGGACTTACAGAAAATGAGAAAAAAGATTTAATCGCTTTTCTTCTATCGCTTTCCGATACAGATTTTATCAACAATCCAAACTTTAACAATAAATAAAGTAAACCCAATTGTTTTATGGGGTCTCATAATGAATTTTACTGTTTTGTTGGACTTATATTGTATATTTGTAACCTATTTAATTTTAATCTGTTTAAAATTAATCTATTTAAAACTATGATAAAAGTTTCAGACACAGCAAAGAAAAAAGTAATAGAGTTAATGACAGATGACGGCTTTGATGCAAGCGTTGACTTTATAAGAGTTGGTGTAAAAAGTGGTGGTTGTTCTGGTTTATCTTACGACTTAACATTTGATAATAAAAAAGAAGAAAACGACAAGATTTTTGAAGAAAATGATGTCAAAATCATTGTTGACAAAAAGAGTTTTTTATACCTGGTAGGAACCACCCTTGAGTACTCTGGTGGACTTAACGGAAAGGGCTTTGTTTTTAACAACCCAAATGCAAACCGGACTTGCGGTTGTGGGGAATCGTTTTCACTTTAAAAATTTAGAAAAAGATGTCAAAATATACAGAAGACGATTTAAGAGAAGAACTAAAAACCAAAGAGTATGAATATGGTTTTTATACAGATATAGAAAGTGAAACCTTTGCCAAAGGGTTAAACGAAGACGTAGTTCGTGCTATTTCTAAAAAGAAAAATGAACCACAATGGATGACCGACTGGCGTATAGAAGCTTTTAGAGTATGGGAAAAAATGGAAGAACCAGAATGGGCAAATGTGCATTATGAAAAACCAAAATTCCAAGATATTGCTTACTATTCTGCGCCTAAAGAAAAACCAAAATTAAATTCTTTAGACGAAGTTGATCCAGAATTACTAGATACATTTAAGCGTTTAGGAATTTCTTTAGACGAACAAAAAAAGCTAGCCAATGTGGCTGTAGATATTGTAATGGATTCTGTTTCTGTTGCCACAACATTCAAAAAAACCTTAGGAGAAAAAGGGATTATTTTTATGCCAATTTCTGAAGCAATTCAAGAACATCCAGAATTGGTTAAAAAATATTTAGGGACAGTTGTTCCGACCAAAGATAACTTTTATGCTGCTTTAAATTCTGCTGTTTTTTCTGATGGTTCTTTCTGTTACATTCCAAAAGGAGTTCGTTGTCCTATGGAGCTATCTACTTACTTTAGAATTAATGAAGGAGGAACAGGACAATTTGAAAGAACACTTGTTGTTGCAGACAAAGGTAGTTATGTTTCTTATTTAGAAGGCTGTACTGCGCCAAGTAGAGACGAAAATCAATTGCATGCTGCCGTTGTAGAATTAATTGCCATGGACGATGCAGAAATAAAATATTCTACTGTACAAAATTGGTATCCAGGAAATGCAGAAGGAAAAGGAGGCGTTTACAACTTTGTAACCAAAAGAGGCTTGTGTGAAAACAATGCGAAAATTTCTTGGACACAAGTAGAAACCGGTTCTGCTGTTACCTGGAAATACCCTTCTTGTGTTTTAAAAGGAAACAATTCTGTTGGTGAATTTTACTCGATTGCAGTCACAAATAATTACCAACAAGCAGATACTGGAACAAAGATGATTCACTTGGGAAAAAACACCAGGTCTACCATTATTTCTAAAGGAATATCAGCCGGACACTCACAAAATTCATACAGAGGATTGGTGCAAGTAAGCTCTAGAGCAGAAAATGCTCGTAATTTCTCTCAATGTGATTCTTTATTAATGGGAAATAAATGTGGAGCACATACCTTTCCGTACATAGAGGTGAAAAATAAATCTGCACAAATAGAACACGAAGCTACCACTAGTAAAATTGGTGAAGACCAACTGTTTTATTGCAATCAACGTGGTATTGATACTGAAAAAGCAATTGCTTTAATTGTAAACGGATTTAGTAAAGAAGTTTTAAATAAACTTCCAATGGAATTTGCTGTAGAAGCTCAAAAATTATTAGAAATTAGTTTAGAAGGTTCTGTAGGGTAATTAAATAAAAAATAACGCTTCTAGTTAAAACCTAAAGCACATAGTATAAAGAGAATGTTAAAAATAGAAAATTTACAAGCGAGCATTGACGATAAATCAATTTTAAAAGGGTTGAATTTAGAAGTAAAAGCGGGAGAAGTTCATGCAATTATGGGTCCAAATGGTGCTGGAAAAAGTACGCTTGCTAACATTATTGCAGGTAAAGAAGAATATGAAGTTACAACCGGAACTATTGAATTAAATGGAGAGGATATTAGCGAATTAGCGCCAGAAGAAAGAGCGCATAATGGCGTGTTTTTATCTTTTCAATATCCTGTTGAGATTCCTGGAGTTTCTGTAACCAATTTCATAAAAACAGCAATTAACGAAACTCGCAAAGCAAAAGGCTTAGAAGACATGCCTGCAAAAGACATGCTAAAAATGATTCGTGAAAAATCTGAATTGCTAGAAATAGATCGTAAATTTTTATCTCGTTCTTTAAATGAAGGGTTCTCTGGTGGAGAAAAGAAGCGAAATGAAATTTTTCAAATGGCAATGCTAAACCCTAAATTAGCTATTTTAGATGAAACAGATTCTGGCTTAGATATTGATGCTTTACGTATTGTTGCAAATGGTGTAAATAAATTAAAGTCGAAAGACAATGCGGTAATCGTAATTACACACTACCAAAGATTGCTAGATTATATTGTTCCTGATTTTGTACACGTTTTGCACGATGGTAAAATCGTAAAAACAGGAGACGCTTCTTTGGCATTAGAATTAGAAGCAAAAGGGTATGATTGGATTAAGCAAGAATTAGTTTAATTTACAAACTAAAAAGATGGAATTAAAAGATAAAATATTATCATCATACGTAGCGTTTGAAAACCGCATAGACACCAATTCTGATGTGCATGAAATTCGTTCAGAGGCTTTTCAAAATTTTGAAGATTTAGGGTTTCCAACAAAAAAGTTAGAGGCTTGGAAATATACTTCTTTGAACGCTGTTTTAAAGCCAGATTATAGCATATTTCCGAATAAAGACAACAATATTGAACTTTCTGATGTTAAGAAATATTTTATACACGATATCGATGCCTATAAACTTGTTTTTGTTGATGGAAAATACAATTCTTTTCTCTCAGAAACAACACATGATAATTTTGATGTTTGCCTAATGTCTGCTGCATTAAGTAAGCAAAAATACAAGGCAGTTATTGAAAATTATTTTAATAAAGTTGCAAAACAAGACAACTTAACTTCTTTAAATACCGCTTTTGCCAACGAAGGTGCTTACATCTACATTCCTAAAAATGTGGAGGTAAAAAAACCAATTCAGATTATCAATTTTACAACAGGTTCTGAAGCAGCAACAATGTTACAGCCAAGAAATTTAATTGTGGTTGAGGAAAATGCACATGTTCAAATTATAGAACGTCATCAAAGCTTAACAGCCAATCCTGTTTTAACAAACGTAGTAACAGAAATTTTTGCTGACAAAAGAGCTTTTGTAGATTATTATAAAATTCAGAATGATCAAACTAATGCTTCTTTGGTAGATAATACTTTTATAGAACAACAATCTAATAGCATCGTTTCTGTTCACACATTTTCGTTTGGAGGAAATATTACAAGAAATAACTTGAACTTTTATCAAAAAGGGGAGCACATAGATTCTATCTTAAAAGGAATTACAATTATTGAAGGGAAACAGCATGTAGACCACCATACTTTAGTGCATCATATCACTCCTAATTGTGAAAGTCACCAAGATTACAAAGGAATCTATGATGAACGCTCTACAGGTGTTTTTAACGGTAAAGTTATTGTTGAAAAAGAGGCACAGAAAACAAATGCATATCAAAAAAACAACAATGTTTTAATTAGCAATAAAGCCACAATTAACGCAAAGCCTCAACTAGAAATATTTGCTGATGATGTAAAATGTTCTCACGGGTGTACCATTGGACAATTAGACGAGGAAGCTTTATTTTATATGCAACAACGAGGAATTCCAAAGAAAGAGGGAAAGGCGTTGTTGATGTATGCATTTGCGAATACGGTTTTAGAAAGTGTAAAAATACCGGAAGTAAAACAACGAATTACCAAGTTAATTGCGAAAAAATTAGGCGTTGATATCGGGTTTGATTTATAAACAAATCAATCTCTTCTCATATAAAAAAACCACGCTGATTGCGTGGTTTTTTTATACGGTTCTTTTTAAAATTTACTCTAGTGCTTCCAGAACTTCCTTCAAAAACTGATTTTCATTAAAGTTAGACAATCCAAAACGGACTATTACTAATTCTTGATCGGGTAAAATGTAAATGCGCTGCCCTTGATAGCCGTCTGCAAAATACATGTTATCAGGTACGTCTTTAAATCGCTTTCCAATATTCAACCAAAATTGTGCACCATAAGCTCCATTAGACGTTGGGGTTGGGGTTGTAGTATAAGCAACCCAGTCTTTGGCAAACAATTGTGCTCCGTTCCAGTTTCCATTACCAAGGTATAACAATCCAAACTTCCCCCAGTCTCTGGCAGTTGCCCATGCGTATGACGAGCTAACATAATTGCCACTTAAATCAGTCTCTAAAATCATGGAGTTCATGCCAATTTTATCAATCAAATCCGTATACCAAAAATCTAAATATTCTTGATGCGTTTGAAACAGACTTCTTACAATTCCAGAGAGCAAATTAGTAGTTCCAGAAGAATAATTCCAAGAGGCATTTGGCTTGCCTACAAAATGTTTCTGTTCTTGCATTAAGCGCGTATCTCGATCTAAAAACAACATTTTTGTGGCATCTGAAATTTCATCATAATTTTCGTCCCATTCCAATCCAGAATTCATTTGCAATAAATTATGAAGGGTAATGTCTTTTCTTGCGTCATTTTGCCAAGAGGCTATCGGAGCTTTGTTTTGTACATTTAATTTTCCTTGATACTGAAGTACTCCAAAAACAGTGCTTAGAATACTTTTCGTCATAGACCATCCTAAAAATCTTGAGTCTTTAGTAAAACCTGCTGCATATTTTTCTGCAATAATTTTATTTTTGTAAAGAACTAAAACAGCTCTTGTTTTAAAATTTTTACTAAGCGCGTCAATCGTTGCGTTTAATTTTTTGTAATTTATATTTGTAAAAACCGTATCCTTTTGAGGTGCATTTCCCAAAGGGTATGGATTCGTATCATTTCCATATTTTTTTCTCTTAGGAGCCAGATAAGGGCCGGTATCATCAGTATTATTTATGGTTAAAACAGACCCTAAACCCTCTCTGATTATAGCTTTTCTTGACAACAATCCAAACACAGAAGAGGTTGCTGTTTTCTTTTTTTGATCAATAGAATTGGTTGCAAGATGTACCGGAGAAAAATTGGTATCGGTACTGTCTGTAAAGGCCAAACTTCTTTTCCCTAAAAAAACCGAAGAGGCTGTATTTTTTGCAGAATAACCGGCTAAAATATTCAATTTAGGATAATTATAAATTATAATGACTGTTATCAAAACAGCAAGCAAAAGTAATGATCTCTTAAAAATCTTCATCCATAAGGTTTTAGTTATGCGAAAATAAGAAAATCATATTGGCTTTTTGAAAACATTAAAAAATCATCTGTTATCTTTGCAGTATAAATAGGATTCGTATGATAGATATTGATAAAATTCGAAAAGATTTCCCAATTCTAAATAGAACGGTAAACGGCAAGCCTTTGGTGTATTTTGACAATGCCGCTACTTCACAAACGCCACAAATAGTTATTGATACTATTGTTGACTATTATAGCAATTTTAATGCAAATATTCATAGAGGTGTGCATACTTTGAGCCAAGAGGCAACAGATAAATATGAAGAAGCACGTATAAAAATTCAACAGCATTTTAATGCAGCACATGCTTATGAAATTATACTAACTTCAGGAACAACCCATAGTATAAATATGGTGGCTTCGGGATTTGAGACATTATTAAAAAAAGACGATGAAATTATTGTTTCAGCTTTAGAGCATCATTCAAATATTGTTCCTTGGCAAATGTTGTGTGAGAAAACGGGGGCTGTTCTAAAGGTGATTCCAATGAACTTAGATGGTTCTTTACAAATGGAGGTGTATCATACTTTGGTCAATGAAAAAACAAAGGTTGTTTTCTGTAATCATGTTTCTAATGCTTTAGGAATTGTGAATCCTATTGAAGAAATTATTAAAAAAGCGCATCAATTTGGGGCTGCTGTTTTAATTGACGGAGCCCAGGCAACTCCACATATAAAACCAGATGTTCAGGCCTTAAATGTTGATTTTTACGTTGCCTCTGCACACAAATTATGCGGACCAACAGGTGTGGGTTTATTGTATGGAAAAAAAGAATGGCTAGAAAAACTCCCTCCTTATCAAGGTGGGGGTGAAATGATAGATACTGTTACCTTTGAGAAAACAACCTACGCAGGTTTGCCTCATAAATTTGAAGCAGGAACTCCAAATATTTGTGGAGGAATCGCTTTTGGTACTGGTTTAGATTATATGAATTCAATAGGTTTTGAAAACATTGCCTCTTATGAACACGATCTTTTAGAATACGGAACAGAAGAATTATTAAAAATTGAAGGCCTAAAAATCTACGGAACCACTGCTGAAAAAACAGCCGTTATCTCTTTTAACGTTGGTGAAATTCATCCCTATGATATTGGGGTTATTTTAGACAAACTCGGTATTGCTGTTAGAACCGGACATCACTGTGCACAACCGATTATGGATTTTTACAAAATTCCCGGAACCATTAGAGCCTCCTTTTCTTTTTACAATACCAAAGAAGAAATTGATGTATTTATTACTGCGCTTAAAAGAGCTGTTTCAATGCTCTCGTAAAAATATAAAAGGTTTTATAAATAAAAAAAGGTTGAGCTAAGCTCAACCTTTTTTTGTAATCATATTCGTGTGTTTCCTTTTAAAAAAGAAAACAAACTGCTTAATTATTTATCGTCCAAGAAAGGTAAAATTGAGAACCTGTTGCGCCAACACCTGGTGCACTAAAGTACTCTTTACCACCTAAATTAGCTCCACCAAGTTTAATGACAGACTTTAAGCTTGGTAATGAATAGTTTATTTGTGCATCAACTACTGATCTAGCATCTACCATTCCATCGTAGAAAGAAGATTCCCATAGGAAAGCATCTTGCCATCTGTAATTAACGTTAAATCCGAAATTTTTAAATAACTTTTCTTTACCGAACTGAACTTTCACTTTGTGCTCTGGTGTGTTAAAACCTGCTTCAAAATCTGGATTAGTTCCTCCTTTTTCTTCAAATTTTGCAAATGTGTAGTTAACTCCTAAATTAAAGCCATCAAATACTTTTTTAGAAACACCGATACCTAATCCATAAGAGCTAATGTCAGAATCTGAATTAGAGTCAAAAGCAACTGCTTTAAAATCTCCAGACTGTAACGCAATTAAAGCGACAGGCGTTGGCATTGCTACAGGAGAACCAACTGCTGGTCCAATGTCTACAGCATCATTTAAGGCAACATTTCCATACAATGGTGCAACCGCATTTTTACTTGCAATAAAGTCTTGATACATATTATAATAAGCGCTTACATCAATTGTAAATCCTTCAATAAGACCTCTATATCCTACCTCATAGGCGGTTACAAATTCTGGCTTTACAAATTCAATATCCGATTTCTCTAAGTCAGCTGGGTTTCCAGTAACTAAAAACTCTTGTAGAGAACTTACTGACCAGGAATTGTTATACGCCATATCTCCAGTTAAAACTTGAGAACTTCCAATATTTGTTCCTCCAACAGCATTTACATAGCCTGCTAAAGCTGGATCAATTCCTAAAGAATAAGGTAGAGACCTGTATCTGTCAATATTATCTGGAGCAGTACCCACTAAGATTCCAGCACCAGCATCCAAACCAATGTATTGATCTTGAGTTGTTGGGTTTCTAAATCCTGTTTGAAGAGAAGCTCTAAAATTGTGGTTTTTGTCTTCTCCGGCAGCATACGATAAAGAGACCCTTGGAGATACATTCCCATCAAAATTTTGCGCTTTGTCATACCTCGCAGAAGCT
>Ga0209092_10003810_pt1 | contig 12850 bp, 2 predicted proteins | sample FraStrMetagenome_FD_187446 | JGI IMG/M metagenome (GOLD analysis project Ga0209092, IMG submission 187446) | Marine eukaryotic phytoplankton communities from Arctic Ocean - Fram Strait ARC3M Metagenome (SPAdes) (version 2) | ecosystem: Environmental > Aquatic > Marine > Oceanic | place: Fram...
AATTTATATTGTTAACCATGGTTGCGTGTGATGTCACATTGGAGGGAACACACGCACCACGGGCCCCTTAGTGGAGCGACGAAGATTGAATTTTAGACAAAAAATTCACACCAATATTATTTTTTTTTTTGTGCCGATTATACACCTTCGACTCATATGACGTTTCACGCTGAACATGAGTTTGAGTCCCGTTAACGGTTTTTTTTGACGGTAACAAGTTAGCTGGATTTAGAACCCCCCGAGACACTTCCCTAAGTTGCGTTTGGCCAAAGAAATAAGTTAAGTCATTACCAACTTCAGATACACTTTGTTCTGCCAATTTTAATGCAACATCTAAACGATTTTTCCAACTTAATAAGGTAACCCTCTTTGATTTTTGAAAGAACCTGACATTTCTTTTAATAAGATGCCTGTCACGAGAGCGGAGAAGCCACGGAGTATCTTGTAATGATAGGGAATATGTGAGTAATTTAGATCTCAAAATATCATCAACATTACCTTCCTTAATCACATGAATCATCTCACACCGATATCTCCATATTTTCACACTACATTCAATACACAGTTTAGACACAGTTGCACTCCAATTATGAAGACGGTAAGCACTTGTATTTCCATGTGAGGTTTTATTTTTTTTGTATTCCAATTGTAATTCATTCCACTTTATAGAAAGGATTCCGCGGAAAAAGTTGGCAATTCCAAGTTTACACTGACTCCTGAGGGCCTTCCGTATTCCCTTCAAGGCATGATTTCCTTTTGGAGGTAAGGATACATCATAACCTCCTGCCCATTGCCGAACCATAATCATAACCCATCTTCTCAGCAATGGGAAAGTTTGAATCTTTTTCATCCCAGAATTCAATTCATTGAAAAATATTTTTCTAACTTTTTTTGTTGCTCGACATTGCAAAACATGGTCGCATGTTTCCTTACATTTTTCACAAAGGGAGCAAATTCCATTTGAAGCTTGACCCCAATCCTGTTTTCTACCTGAGGTGTCCCATAGGCGATGAACACATTTCACAGCACCTCCATATTGTACCGCATCCCATTTTTTCATTGTCACATCTATTGCTTTCCAATCGATTTTCCTCGCCTGCTTAAGATTGACGTTCCAACTCTTCAAAGCAGCTCGTTCACCATCGTAGTCACACCGAAGTTTGATGAGTTCTTCAGGAATGTTGGAGGTAAGTCTGAAATCATTGTTTTTGAAAGTAATTATACTTGCTTGTAAATGAGGCATTTCAGCTGCCAAAGAGGGAGGAGGACAGCAGTATTCTTTTTCAGCCAACGTGTCCGCCACGCTATTAAGTTGAAGGGGTAGCGGTAAGTCATTAAAAGGAATCTCATCATCTTGATGTGAGTCGACATGATGTAATTTGATGTTTGGTTTCATATTTTTACAAACCGCTTGAATTTCAAAGAGGACATCCAGGTTACTCTTCAAAACTGTTTTTGTAGAATTTGAAGCTTTATCTTCGATTCTTGTTATCGAGGATGCGCTATCGGTGTACAATGGGAAAGAGTAGGTCCTCATTTTCTTCGTTGTAAGTGGTATTGTATCAAATATCATTTTTATATGTGATGTTGCAGCTAAAATTGCTAAAAGCTCAGCACGATCAGAAAAATGATAATCATAATCAGCAATAACAGGTGAGTGGGATTTAAACAATACATTTCCATCACACCGAGAAATACAATACCCAAAAGAGCTTCTATTACCCTTTGCTGACCCATCTGTTGCAAGGATTATCGAATTTTTTTTACATGCTCTTTTTAGTTTTCGTAATTTTTTCTCAGAGGTATATTCATTCTGGCGAAGGAATGGATAAGGATCCACAACTGTTTGCACCTTTTTTTTTATGATACTAGGATGTATTTTGCATCGATGTAGTACTTGAATCGGAATTAGGTCAAAGACTGGCGTAACAAACGAATTAATCGCATGCGAATGGGTTGATACTACTGTCAACTTTTTGTTGCGAAAGTAGACATCTACAGGGATCGTACCGTGTCGGCGAAGTGTTTTAGTTTCCTCAAAGTGTTGTGCTCGCAGGGTTCTATTATTACATCTTTTTAACAATCTAAAAAAAGATAATCCATTAGTAACGCAAGTTCCTGAAACATCCATTTTCCATGTCCAATATTGATGACTTTGATTGATGCACTTTCCTAATTTGTGACACTGAAGATATGGTTCTATAATGGAAGTTATATAGTTTGACCATTGTGACCACCAAGAAGCCGGTACCTTTTGTTTCGGCCACAGAAATTTGGATTTTCTCATATTCTTGCCTTCATGTATATTTGGAAGTAATTTGTCTCCAGACAATGAAACAATGTCTGACAAAGTTATTACACCAAGTTGCATGCGACATAAGTTTAATTGCACTAGTTTATTGTCATCTTTTACTGCTTGCCGTAATAAATCCATCAAAAACACATCGTTGATCCGCACAACATGGTGGGTCCACATATTGCTTATCTCCGGCTTGATATTTGCATCCGTCCAATATTGCCACAGGTGTGTTAACCATGTGGGGGTTATTATTTTTTTGCAATCATAAAAATTAAGAGTATAAAATGGTTCCTTGGTACCAAGCTCCATCTGAGTGAACTCCAAAGAAATACGGAAGAGTTTACCTGTTTTGTCGTTACGGCGCAAATGTTTAACTAAAAATTTGGTCTTCCATTGTCCCATCAGATCATACAAATGGGTGAAGCCTAATCCCCCATATTTTTTTGATGCACAGATTAATTTTCTGTCGAAGTTTCTGTGTATATGATAACCATGACATATGGTTGGGAAATAGATGCTCATTATTTCATCACAATCATCTTTTGTCAAACACGTTGTCGGGAGCCGATATTCTAATTGCTTCAACAATACCGAATTGTATGCTAAAATTTTTTCAGTTGCTTTCAGAAAAGAGCCGGTGACTCTCTGAACCCATTTCACACATAACTTTTTTAATTCAACTACCTGCTTCGATTGATTTAATAATGGGCATACCCAACAACCTAAGGTTTTGTGAGCAACATCCACTTCAAGCTGCGGTACCGGGACTTTATCTTCGGAAAAGGATGCTCGAGTCTCCAATCTTTCGTTAATTTCTTCCACCGTACAGGGTATGGCTCTTCCATTGACAAATTTATGCTTCAGGTGGTACCATGACCCTTTTTCAACTGCATTTCGACCTCCGCTAACAAACCAATATAAGGAATGCTTTTGATCATTTAATCTCGCCTGTTCTATCAAAGACAATGCTGGATCCTTGCCTTTATCATTAGTTCCAAGCTCCGTATCATCCACAAAATAATCACCAAAAGTTGATACCTTGATTGCTTTAGATGGACTCAAAAATATCATTCCATTACAGTTGTTAGTCATTGCATTTGAAATTATATTGAGTGTTGCATTACATGCCTGTCCACTCCAACCTATTCCCTGCCCTGCACCAAACTTAGGATTATTCTCACTTTTTTTTACAAAGTCTTTTGTTATTCCGTAACCAGATTTATAATGTATTTCCTGATTATCCAGAGTGTCCTGCATATATTTATTTGCTTGTTTTGATGCGCCACATTTTTCATTTTCAAGGGACACAATATTCGGGATAAGCCTGTCAAAGCAACTCCGGCCATCCTTATCTATAAATATAGCATCCTCATGAAGTTGATTCTGTATATTATAATACAGAACTTTATTAATCACAGCAGATTGGGCTTGACAATGCTTACGTCCGCCATACTGGTCCTCAGTAAGTAATCCAAATTTTTCAACATGGTTCATAAGTTTTTTAGACCATTGAGACTTAGCGATACAATTCAATTCAGTTTCAACTATACAGATTGGGCGAAGGCGATGAATCCTTGGCTGTCCTGGGTCTTTTTCTAATAACGTTGTAGCTACCTTAAAAAACCTATCTAATACAACGCCATACGACATGGACAATTCAAGAACCCCATACACTAATTCAAGCATCGTGCGGTCGTCCATTTCTGACAGTACTTTATAATGACCTATATGTCTACCTGACGGGGAGGATGAGGTTTTTTCTTTCATCTTTTTTATCATATTTATGAATTCCTCAAAGGTATAAGTGAACTTAATTTCACGAACTTTATCTTGTTTCTCCATTGCCTGAAGGAACTCTAGCATTTCAGGTTCTTCAAATTCCTCAGGGTTTACATCACCTGCTAAAACACGAGAACGAAACGTATCTCCACTAAGTTTTTCTTCCCAAATCTTGCTGGCGAAGGGAGTTTCGAATGCCTGCCTTTGGTACAATTCCATCCATTGCACCAATAATCGTTCTACCTCAGCTTTCGTCTCAATTTTCTCCCACTCCTTTACTAATTTTCCATTGTTTGAGCTATGAATCTTTTTCCATATCGTATTGATATCTGTGTGTGAAAAACCCCCTTCATTCATTTCATCGGTCGTATACTGGTTTTTTGCTGGTATCTCAAGCATATTTAAAGAAGAATAATTTCTACCTTTTACAGCAGTTTTTACTCTACCGGCTTCCTTTCTTTGTTTTTCATGGTGCTTAAGCATTCTTAATTCATCACAAGCTTCAGTATTTTTCTTTTCCGAAAGGTAAATGGCTCTCTCTTCTAGGAATTGTTCTCGCAATGAAGAAGCATTTTTTGTTGCTTTTGATAATTCTGATTTCCACTTTCGGCGTTCACTATATGCTTTTTTTAACTGGAGGTTGTAATCATCTACTGTTCCAACTAAACCCTCGTTTTTGACACGTTTAACATAATTTTTTGCCCATCTGTAATTCCGGAGTACAAATTTCAACTGAGGCGACCAGTCTAATCTACATTGCATACTTATTTTTGAACATTTTTTTTCTGCATTCAATAAGCTAGCTGTTATTTCAGAATCGAGCTTATTCAGAGCTTTCTTAGTCGCTTTTGTTACTCCTTCTGTTTTGAACATTTTGCGTAATTTTTTTAGCTTTTCTTGCAAATTGTGGCGGTTTAACTCCTCTCCTATTTGATCCTCATATTTTTGAATTGACGAAATAGAATTCATTTTTAGCCGACGAAAAGACGCCGGGTGAATCTTTATATTTTCGGTGTCAAGTATTGAGGTAAGATCAATGTCGATGTACTGTCCCCTATGATCAGATTTTTGAAAGTAATCAAATGGGGCTATTCCACATGCTGTTATAGATTCATACACTTTCATGGTTGTATATATGAAGTCCAAGCATTTGGATCCGTTCTTATATGTACGTGGGATATTTTGACCTATTTTTTCCTGAAATACGTTCACAAGACCGATTTTCACTAATTGGCCGTGAATCCCATTTAATTCTTCGCCGATACCTTCATTAAAATCTCCCGCCACCACAATTTCACATTTATTACAAAGATCTTCTTCGATGCTCCTACGTAAATCATCAACAACCCTCTTCCTCGGATTGACATCCTTACCATTCTTTTTCGATAAGTAAGTACTCTGCTGTGCCCATGCTGTAGTGTCGCCTGTTTTATTACTATTTTTGCAAACTCTATACAGACTATATATTTTGAGGAATCCTCGTTTGCCAAAGAATTTGTGAGCAATCCACCTTCCAGCATTATCATATTCAATGCCTGCAAATCTGGTCATATGCTTTCCACAAAGCACCGATGCCACTCCGCCTGGCTGATGAATTGCCCTGGGCATCGGAAAATTAGGTGTATTGACAGCAAAGAATCTCCCGCCTTCACAATGTGCCTCCGAGCTATCCCGCAACTTTTCCATCACGAAAGCACACTTAGTGTTCAAATTCGACTCAGGCAATAACAACATATTTATTTTATGCCTATTGAGGTCATCCATCATTAAACGAAAGAACAACACGTTGTCTGAGATATCTACACCATTCGGGTTTTGAAGAAATAACCGAAAACTTTTCGTTTTTTGGGTAAGCCTTGTACCATGCCACTTTTTGTCCGACTTCGACATTATATTTTTCGCTCCAATTTCACTGGCCGTTTTTTCTTTGTACTGCGAACTTTTAACCCTTTTCTGTTCTTTTCTCACTATACGATTGGTATAGGGGTTGTAAACAAATTTGTCACATAGTTCTCTTTCTCCAGTCGGCCCTCCAACTACCAAGTCGCTATCACTGGTAGCGACCTGGTTCTCCCTCAAGTTCATTCTTGCATTTCCCCACTATCGTCCTGCTCATCTCTTTCTGGAGTCTGCGACGTGGGTACTTTATTGGGTGGGGTGAGAACATTCCGCAGTGTTTGCTGGACTGTTCCAATTATACTGGCATTTAAGTCAAGTAATAATTTATCATTCATATCCTGCTGCCTCCGCAGCTGTTCTTTCATAGACTCATGGAGTCTGTCCTGTAAACCTTTCTGTTCTTCCATTACTTGATTCATTTGGGTATCAAACGCCGAAAACGCTTTTTCTATCTCGTTCTTATTTTCATCTTTCAGTTTTTTAATTTTCATGCTCATCTTTTCTTCCATGAGTCTCAACTTTTCTTCTACGCTTTCATTTGGTAAGGTATTATTTGTTTCCATTTTTGTAACGATTAATTTCGAAATTTTGTCATCTAATGATTGCTCCATCATATTTTGCTTACGTTGGATTTCATCCAATTTTTTCAGTAGGTTAGCATTGAGTCCACTATTTGAATCCAAACGTTTTGAGACTTTTTCCGCATTATTCTTACTTTTTTCAAAATGGTTCAAATAAGATTTCGGAGTCTTATCTGGTGCACTTCCATAATACAGTTTATTTTTGTTGGGGCGAATATTTGGTGTCACTTGGGAGAATTCAACTGGTTCCTGTGGATTTGCATACTTCTCAGCTAGAGCCTCTGCATAAGATCTCCTTTTAGTTGTTTCGTAAGAATTTAACGGTAAGACCAGACGCACACCTGAAACGGTCGGATCATTACCAAAAACTTTTTTAATGCTCTCTTGGAGTCCGTTGATATTTTCAGTCACTTTTTGACTCATCTTCTCTTCATACATTATCACTGTTTCGCCAAAAACACTAGTTTCGACAGATTCAAAAAGTTTTTCTCCATTTTCGTTACTTCTCATCTCACTCATCCATTTTTGTATTGATAGTTCGTTTCCACCATTCGTCATCTTTGGGTTATCGATATCACAAAGTCCATCAATTTTCTTTCTTTTGATTTTGTTGTGGTAGATATTATTTTCCAATAGAACGCGATTGATTAATTCATCAGAAAATTGCAACCTATTAAAGGGTAAGAAATGTGCCGACTTGTAATGTGTACTCAAATTAACATCCAGCATGGAATCTAACGCAAAATCTTTATCAACTTTGTTAACTTCAATAACAATTGCTCGCGAGACGACCTTGTTACCTTTATGGTTACTCCATACATTTCTGGCAAAAAGGTTTATTTCCCCCTTATAATTATTCTTTTCAAGTTGAGATTTTACAAATCTTTTCAACCTGTACCTGTTAACAAATGTGGTATGCACATTGACAATGCAACCAATACAGTACACTTCCTTACATTTGAGGGTATCAATTTTCAACATACCGTTATTTTCGCTCATCCATGGAAACAGTGTATCTTTTATATGGGAAATTTTTTGAAGGGTGGCAATTCTCATATTGAATGCAAGTTTGTTCTTTTTCGCAGCATGAACAATCCTAGGGTTGTCTATCCACTGTTTAACTTTGGTTTCTTCATTCGGAATCATTTCTTCTTGATCAATTGCTTCTACATCATCATTTTCATGACCAAAAAAAGGTAAAAGTCTGCACGTCTTATCCGCTTCTTTGAAAAGTCTGAATATTTGCCTTCCCACCATTGGAATATTGACACTTGCTGCGTCCACTTCTATTAGTAATCTTGCGGTCAGCTCATTCATTTTCTGGATAGGAGTCACTTCTTGAATCGAATCGGTTTCATCTCCATTTTGCGAAAATGGTACTGGTCGAGTAAAATCGACTGTTTGTTGCTTCTGGTATTTTTTGGATGATACCGTGGACATCATGTTAACATTAATTCCTTCGTTCCTTGTCGCTCGCTCCTTAAGGGTTGCTCGTATACCACTTGTTTCGCTCATTTTGACATCATAATTTTTAGGAGATAAACTTTGTTTTACAATGGTGGAAGCTTTAACAAAGGGGGTACAGATACTATTTGATTTCGAAACAGACTTATGCTTCTTGTATGGATTCTTCATATCATGTTCTAGATGTTGCTTGGATGGGGTTACTATTGATGTTTTCGTGTTTTCTTTTGAATTTCCATTTGCGGAATCCTCATTTACATTATTTTTGGATTGTCCGTTTTGGGTGTGATGTTTACTTATTTCATTCGGGTTGTCGATGCAGTTATCCTGTACCTTTGCTCCACACTGGGTAGTCGTATCAAAAATGTTGATAGGATTCACCTCTGTGTTGCAAATGCCACTTCGATTTGAATCTTGCTCTTCCGAATCTGTCTTTTCACACTTCATTTCCATCGATACATCGTCATCATCATCACCGTAATGATCGCCAACCGATACCGTGTCCCATTTAATGCTTTTAGGAAGTTCCTCTTCATAATCATCAACTTCATTCACCCACTCATCATCGTTTGCATTTAATTTTTCTTCCCAATCCATATCTTCAGGCAATCTTCCCTTCTCTTCACTATTGAGCATCTTGCTACGGATATCGTTTATTTTTTTCCTTTCTCTTGCAAGGTTCCCTACTATTTCGAGAATGTCATCTTTTTCAATTGAGTTTAGTTCCTCAAATGTTTTATAATGTTCACTTTGATTATCTTGGTACCAATATGCGTACGCAAAAAGTTCTTTCTCTGTCATTTTGTTGATCGAAACGTGATCGGCATTCAAGTTTTCAAAACTTCTTGCAAGTTTACACAGGCGCCAACCTACCAATGTTTTTCCAGACCAAATTACTCTATCCTCAGTTTTTTGAAGTGAATCAAGCTCTATACCTAACATATCGATCTTGTATTTTTCTCTCTCAGTAATGGTTCTGACCCAATCCTGTGACAACCGTTCCTCTTCATCAGTGAGGTGCTTGATTTCTTCATCGCTAGTATCATAATTCTCTCCAGTACTTAACTCACACCCTGTTTTATCATCATTGTTGAGCTCTAGGACTTCCAGTTTACCACCATTTGCATTGGAGGAATTCATAACGACATTCGAGGGAAAAAGACCACTACTGTTCTGACTGCCGATGCATTTCCTAATCATTTTCACTTTTTTGACTAAGTCGTTTTTCTTCATTGATTTGGAGACTAGGATCTCTTCATCATTTACATGAGACCTAGCATTCCACCATGTGATGATCTGATGGAGGCTTTCTAACGAAAAAGTCTCAATTTCAGAATCTGATGTATTTGAGTTTATCGTATGATGTTTCTGATTTTTAAAGTCCTTGCTCATTTCATAAATTTTTCCCCATTTTTTGATTAAGGATTTTCGAATCTTTTTTATCTCATACACAAGGGATACTTTCTTCATCGTTCCGTAGATTTTGGATGGGTTCTTGATTCCTTTGTACCTTGCCCAATTAATCGCAAGCTGTTTGAGAGTGCTCTTAGTGAGGCCCGAAATAGTTTTATCAGCTGTGCGCGGGTTTAAAATGACTGATCCATCATTGCTCGAGATTACAGGTAAGTCAGTTTCATGGTTGGGACTAGGCTTACTTTTCTTTTTCTTCTTTCCTCTCACTTTCTGACTTGATGCTGACTTCTTTGCTTTGCTCCGAAGAGAGTATGGAGAACGGGTTTCGAAAGCCTTTTCTTTTTCAACATCTACATCACTTGTTGCGGCATTGTTTTTTAATTCTCCCTTGATCTTTAGTAGATCGCTCGTTGGTAACAGAACTGGTTGCGGTTGACTTTTACACTTCGAAATGTTCTTGCCTGACAACTTGGTGATCCTCTTTTTCTTTGATCCTTTACTAATCTTGTTTGAATTGCAATCACTTATCACTTCCTTACTCATGTTTGTTGTTGGTGAAATCAAAGTTTCTTCATTTGATGAAACAGACTCCAGTTTCACTGACAGATTGGCAACACCAAGGACCCTTTTCAAATATTTACTTTTGTGTGTTGGTGAGTTCAAAGTCTCTTCATTAGATGAAACAGACTCGTGACTCACTGACATATCAGTGACATCAAGGACTCCTTTAGTGTACTTTGATTTCTCCTCTTTGCATTTTTTTTTTGTCTCTGCTTGACTAAGACTATCGACGCCAGTTTCAATTGGAATCATATCAACTTCATTGATGAACTTGTTTTTCCCATCTACGTTGGACTTCATGAATGTATCCATTGCCAGTTGTTTCTTGTCCAGCTTTTCCATCGTCTTTGCTTGAATCTTTTTTGTATCCAAAAAATCTTGTTTACTGCTTTTTGTACTGAACTGTACGTCGAAGTGTACGGGTGTAACTTCAATTTCATTGGCTTTTTTTTGGGTTCGGCGATGGCTATCCAGCAACGCACTCTCAGTCACAACTTTTGGCTTCATAAACTCATATTCCTCAACATATTCTAATCCAGCCATAAGCTCCTTATGCTGGGCTACTTTTCTTTCCTGATATACCTTTTCCTCATATTTTGCCATAATGTGAGGCGGTAACCCTCCTCGGCCACCTCCACGGCCATACCCTCTTCCACTCATACTCAATAAATTAAGCGCTATTGACACCTATTTTCAAAAAACTAAATACAAGTTACTTTTAGAGTATAATCAACTAATAACTTAGTAATTGAAGTGTTGTTCTGGACACGAAAAGGGCTTAGAATCCAATTTTTCGCCATGCAGCGGATTTCTCAATTTGCGTAGAACTACGTAGGTTTCGGTACTGAAACTCAAAATAGGGCCTTACGAATTTATAGTTCCGTAAAAAACTGAGTCGTTCCTGATGGTTTGAATGTAGTCGATCCAATGTTCTTTATCTGTTCCGTCTCCCAAATGTATCATTTACTTGTTCCTATATGTTATAAAAAGAGTTGTCCTTTGTATTCTTGATAGAGGAGGGAAATATCTTACGCGGGATCAAAATTTACGTGATGAAGAGAGATTCTGGGATGACGTCAAATTAAGTCGGATGGTCTTTTGAATTCAGGATCAAAGGTACGGTTGTTGTTGTTGTTGTTGCTGTGTTCTTTCTAGAGGAACGTGGCATTATTTGAACTTTGATAGTCCCACGAACGCTCTTTCAGGTAGTTAGGTCCTAAGTCTCATACATACGCACATTGTCTTACGACGCTACTTCGGTTTACGGCCTTCTCACTTTACTCGAGGACTTTGGACGTCAGTAGTTTATGCGTATGTAAGGTCTACAAGCCTCCGAGGAGGGTTTGCCGTATTTAAGGTTAACTACCAGGGTCCAGTAAAGAGACCTCGCAATACTATTCCAGTATTCCGTTGATAAGCTATGTACTCCGGCCATTTAAGGTCATTTAAGTATTGTTTTGCATGCACTTACCTTACTTAGGAGCGGCCAGATTCAATCGTAATAACTGTTTTTTCTTGATGACGCGATGTAGCACAGTATTTAGAAAAGAAAAGATTTAATCGTGATGATTCGATAAAATAAGTTACTGGATAGTGAAGAATGGAATTTTTCGAAAATTCGCGGGAATTAGGATTTTTTCCAGTTGCGTAAATTGGCGTAGGTTCTAGTACACTAAGAACGAATGAATGGAATGTATCTTTTTTGGCAGGCAAATGATGTTTGAAGATTGAGGAAAATGGCGAAAACTGAGGTCTGTTGCGGTTGCGGTTCTTGAGGGAAAATAAAAGTAGATATGGATCGGGCTACTTATGGTGTTTGAGATGTTTGGCTGAAATTGTTGGCGTCTAGTATCGGTTGTGACTTCTGGAATTCGAGTTGCCGATCGCGAAAATCGAAATAGTTGAAAGGAAGGTATCAAAATGGCCGAATAAAGTGAGTCAAATGATATTTCTTGAAGCGCTCGATGGAACTTCTTGGTATTTGATAGTCTGTCTTGTTTTGTCTTGGAGAATCCAACGTAGTAACGAGAAGAAAAATTGGATGATGGGGTCTTGAGATATGCCGTCGGTTGTCTTATTTCGCCATGGAGGGGTGAAAATTCCTTAGCGCGTAGTTTTTTTTTTGAATCCAATGTACGGTAGTTCTTCTATTCTTGTGTTTTAGTATTTCGTAAGATAACATAAATTAGATCAAAGGTACGGTAATGTCGCAGATAGAGTAGAAAAATATTAATTCGAATCCCGTGTCGATGACGTAGTATGGAAAAAGAATTGAATAGCAGTGATCGGGGAGGTTTTCTAAATAAAATACTTGAAAAATTCGAATCTTGGGAAGCCGTTGGTTGATGCGGATTTGAAGCAAATTACTTAGGCACGAAATTTGATTTGAATTTTTTGAAACGATTGAATCTCTAATTGCAAACGGCGAAAATACGTTCTCGTCGGTCTTGGTCTTTCCTGATTGGCGACTGAAGATGGCGAAAATTGGGATTACGATGTAAGGACCTCTAATTCGGAATTTGAAATGAAGCTGCGATTCTTTTAGCTCACGAAATGTAGATGAATTTAATGCTATTCGGTGTCGAAATAGGGCTAAAACTTGTTGAGAAAAGCTGGTAGCCGCGGAAATTGGCTAATCGAGCTCGTTTTTAGCTTAACTTGATCTAAAAGGAGGCTAAAATAGCGATAGAAGTTGAAATTGCACACTATGTGGATCCGGGAAGAAAGGAAACCAACGATATGTGAAACTTGGAAGACGGATATGTTCTCGGTCGGATATCTACAAAAGACGCCAAAATCCCATGGAGAGGGGTTGTTCTTTAGTTTACGTAATTTTTTTTTTCAAAAAAAAAAA
>Ga0209092_10003811_pt1 | contig 12849 bp, 11 predicted proteins | sample FraStrMetagenome_FD_187446 | JGI IMG/M metagenome (GOLD analysis project Ga0209092, IMG submission 187446) | Marine eukaryotic phytoplankton communities from Arctic Ocean - Fram Strait ARC3M Metagenome (SPAdes) (version 2) | ecosystem: Environmental > Aquatic > Marine > Oceanic | place: Fram...
AACTCATAATACTTGAATATTACTAAATAACTATTTTTCTATCTGCTTTATGGTTAATTGTCTATTCAGATGAAGAATGAAGAAATGCTGAGATATAAAACGAGAAAGAAAGGATGAACGATACTCTGCACACTCTGCACAACCTGCACAATCACGTGAAAAAATTCGGGAAATTGTGCACTGCACACCGGCCACTACCCTAGCTGTAACCAGTAACCAGTGATGGATGCCAACTTAGTCCTGAAAATTCCGATACCATTATTTTAGCTCAAAAGCGAACTTCTATGTAACTTGGCTGAAACTCGAAATTTGCTTGGCTGGTTACCCGTTACCCCATGAACGGAAATGCGTCACTCTCCACTACATGTACTCGCATTTAAAAACCCTAGTCTAAATTTTTGACAACCGGGCACTGCGACCTGCGACTGCGAACGTATTGTGTGAAGTGTGAAGCCATTGATTTAGATTTGAAATTAAGTGGACCACACCCACAAGGGAAAAAGAAAACATTCATCATTCGTTTTCTATTTTCTCTCCAGAGTGAATCGATTCTTCCATTATTTTTCTGTTACGTTCGATGTTCACATGGGTTCCAGCTAATAACCTTATCCAAAATTGACACTTATTCTTTTTTCTTAGACGCGTAATAATAGTCACAGGATCATTTAGTAATATCCCAACGAAGAAAATATCCGTATTAGGAATGAAAAATGAGCAACGACAACCCATCTTCACCAAACAATAGTGCAATAAACCCACGCGATGTCTCACGTGATATATTTAGTGCCACGATAGGCAGTATATTCTGTTGTTACGTTGGACAACCATTGGATACGGTGAAGGTTCGAATGCAGACGACTCCAGAGGTTTACAATGGTGTAGTATCAACGTTTGCTAACATAATAAGATCTGAGGGTTTTCCAGCGTTGTGGAAGGGTGCCATACCTACTGCGGCAGGGATGGCTGCTGAGAATGCAATGGCATTTGGAGTGAACGAAGGGCTGAAGAGAGCTTTTCCCGATCCTAATGATGAAAAGAAAGGAAATAGTGGTCGGCCTGATCTTATTAGACCATTTCTAATGGGAACAATAACAGGATGTTGCTCGGCTTTGGTATTGTTGCCAAGTGAAATTATTAAGGCTAAAACCCAAGTTGAAGTTGGAAAATTGTCCTCGAATGATATTGTGAAACGCATGATGAAGGAACAAGGAATTCGCTCGATGTTTTGTGGATTAGATTCTCAGCTTATGCGCGATGGACCCTTCTATGCGGTGTTTTTTGGTGGATACGAACTGAGCTGTTATTTGTTCAAAACTTATGTCCCCACAATGCCAGACGAATTAAATTACTTTATCTCAGGCGGTCTCGCGGGTATGCTGGGTTGGACCGTTGCTATGCCTTTTGATGTACCGAAAACTAATGTTCAATCTAGATGGGACACTAGAGTGGTGGGTTCATATTTTCCTGAAATGATTTCAATTATTAGAAAACGAGGAGTGCTAGGACTTTATGATGGTTTAGGTCCGGTATTAATTCGCGCATTTCCAGCCAATGCAGCTTTGTTCCTTGGTGTAGAGCTCGGCAAACGCTCTTTTGACGACTACATTTGGAAGAACTAAATTATATATACTGATGGCATTGGAGAAATAAATGATATCATGTTAACATGTAAATTGAGCCAGGAATATGTAACACGTTGGGCATTATATCATACATACATCTAGCCTTTCAGTCTTGATTTTGCTTCCATCATTAGCTTAATTCTATCAGTATATAATCTGCGTATTCCTGGTAAATAAAATAGAGAAGAGAAGAGGAATAAATATTACAACGTTGACATTTCACACCATCTAGGTCATAACGGATGCTGTAAATGCTTTTCGAAGCCAAAGTTTTTTGTGTTAGGAGGACATTTACTTGCGTGCAGAAGAGTGGGATACCCCACCAGTAATAGATTTAATCAATGCTCGAATGAGTTTAGCTAGCGGCAAATATATGAATAACATATTCCAGGATCCCTGCACGTGGCATGTCAAAGCTTTGATGGAAGGAGGTGCAGGCCTTGGACTTTTCAAAAGACATCATAAGTCGGTGGGTTTTCTGAGAAAGTATACTTGATGAACAGAGCAGAGTTGCAAAGTAGCAGACGAGCGACTGAAATACGATCGGACCTCATACCTATCTTTACAAAGCGTTGAGCTCGAATTGAGTCCGTCCCCTCCCGTATGTGTAGTGAATAAGTATCTCTATTCAGTGAATAACGATTTCTAATTCCTTAGGAAGCAGTAAATGTTAAATGATGTAAAGTGGATATCCTTTAATAAAGTCGACAGTCGTCTTCCTCAAGATCCCAGAAAAGATGGTATTGGATCTACACGAAGTGCAAACCTTTATCCAAATATGTCAAAAAAGTTTCAGCATTAATTTCAATATCATGTTCGATGTTGTCAAAGATCGTTAATCTTGCCTCGTAGTTATGAAAGCAAGACCACTTTATATCGCATTCACAACAGTTGTTTGGATCTTTGGTGGGTATATGGTAAAAGCTCGATTGGTCACACAACGGAACGAATGCGCATCTGCGGAAGGCTACAAGATTAAGGATACATACGTAAGTGGAAAAATAGCTGTGTGGAGGACTAACTATTTGGTAAAGCATATCGCTTTCATCACACCAATCTTCAGGGTTTCCTCGGTAGAGTAATGCTTGCTTTGCATCGCGTCGTCGAATGACAGTAATATTAATACAGAACTCCTCTCTTGTCGTTAATGTAGTGGGCTTCGGAATGATTGTCTTTTCATAATAGTTGCGAATTTGAAATTGTAGCGGGGACAAATCGATACGCAGCTCATTCAACTGGAAATGTACGCAGGACTCGAATAATGGATCGCGTATGGTAGTAAATACAATTCCACAAGGCATTATTAGATCCACCTGAAACGCAAAGTCCGATAAAGTTGACGGACTAGGCATGATCACGTCAATATTTGACCTGACATTTTGTAGAAGAACATTTTTGCGCTTATACTGTTGTTTCCAATCAATGGAAGGAAGGGGAATTGTCGAAGAAGAATGTTTGCTATCGGTAATATTTTTGAACATCTTGCCGAGAGTTAGCGATCGAATAAGGTTGACAGTGGTGGGGTGGTAGTGTTTGATCAAATGAAACCAAAGATACTTCTCGTTTCGCTTGTAAGCACTGTACCAACTCTTGTTCAGGACCAGTGCTGTGAGTAATGCTCCAATATCGCAGTAGGAAATGATAGTGAACGAAGAGGTCATGGGGAGGTTGAGAGGTAAACGCATGTTGTCGCAATATCTGCAAACCAATTACTACTTTTAATGAACTTTAAGTATGTATGTATATATTTAGAATTCGGAAGTAGAAGTCATCTATTTTTGAATTGTTTCGCCCAATTTTGAAAGTACCGATAGGACAATCTATAATACTTGAAATCGTATTTTATCCAAATGGACTTGTCAATTTATTGGAGAGTTAAAATGTGTTGAAGAAGAGCCATTCCTATTAGACATGAGGTTGAATGCTATATCATTAATTACATTGCTGCAAACAAAAGTGCGACAAAAGATTTGCATGATTACCAGTCATCACCAAAATCGTCATCGTTGATGGCGTCATCTTCAGCTTTTTCCCATTCTTTAGCTGCAAGTTCCTCTGCAACTCTAGCCTCTTCTTCACCTTTTTCCCATTCTTTCGCTGCAAGTTCCGCTGCAACTCTAGCCTCTTCTTCTTTAGCTACAAGTTCCGCTGCAATTCTAGCCTCTTCTTCTTTCGCTGCAATTTCTGCCGCAATTCTAGCTTCCTCTTCTCGTTTTGCTGAAAGCTCAGCAGCGCGTCTTGCTGCTGCTTCTTCTTCTTCTTTTCGTACCGCTTCTTCTGCTGCGGTCATTGCTCGTTGTTCAGTCAGTTCAGATTCTTCTTCCATTGGTTCACCTGGCTCTTCGACCGATTGCACTGGAACTGGCGTTTCGTCCACAGCCTTTTCCTCTGCTAGTGATGGTGCTGCAGCAGCATTACGCGTCTTGATGAGTTCAATTAAATTTAAATCTAAGTCGTCTTTCGCTGTCAAGTAGTCAGTCGCAGGGATGCCAGTCGCAGATGTTGCATCACGTTGCCCCAAGAACATTTTCTCTACCTGTAATGCTATGTCAAAATCAGGGAAATACTCACAATTCTTGGAAGGTACTGCCAAAGATTCAGCGGCAGACTCGCTTGTCTAAAAGAGATAACAAACAAAGTTAACGCTCTGCAAAGAAAGTCAAGAAATCAGCAGGAAACTTCTTACATTCTTCAAATTATCTTTCCACAAACCAACAATTTCCTCTACTCTCGAAGGTAAGTAAGTTCTAGCAAAAAATGCAGCCTCTGGTAGCCTCTTGCTTTCGATCAACAACTCAGCGCATTTCTCAACCTGTCCTGAGAGGAGGTATGATACGAAAGCTACATTAGTTTTGCCTCCAGCAGCAGCTTTCTCAGCAAGTGTTTGTATGCCCTCCAAGTTACCAGTCGCGGAATACATCAACAATAACCCAGGAAAGTCGTCACTTGCAAGTGAAGCGGACTCGCACAAATCAAAATCATTCATTTTTAAGGCGACATCACTGATCTTCTTCCATTTAGCCATAGTATCAGTTGAATCTAAATCTTCTTCCGGTATTTCGCTCATCAAGCTGTGTGCAGTTTCAACTTGGTTAAGCTCAATTGCCAAATCAAACTTATGGTCGATATCCATCGTAACAGCTAACGCTTCCTCTTTAAATCCCTGGCTTTCCAAAAATCGAGCGATACTAGTGTATTCTGACTCCGGGACAGAAGGTAAAATTTGGTTCGCGGTTTCGAAATCCCCGCGCATTACAGCAGTTTGATACTGAAGTACTGAAAGCATGATCTCGTAAGATATAATATTCAACGATTTGTCAACGAGGAAAACTCTGTCCTCTTTCGCCATGTAACCAAGAATACTATGCTGGGTAATTCCACCAGATGAAGTCTCCAAATGAACCAAAGTTTGAATTTTTCCTCCAACGCTGTAGTTTAATCGACCCTTCGAATTACAGTAAATGAAACAGTCACCAACCCACTTTCCAGAAGTAACAGTATCAGGAATTTCGTAGAGGATATCGAACGAACCGTCAACACCCTCCTCCGGAGAAGCATTACCCATGGCAATATTAGATGCCGTAGTTGCCGCGTCAAAACTTAGTACATACGCGCCATCTTTGCATGCTAGCAACACTATATTCCCACCATCAGACCAGTACACTTCCGTAGGACATACGTCAATCTTTCGAATAAAGACACCATTATCCCAGTCATAAAACAACACTGCATTGTCACTCCCCTTAACTCCAACCAAACGACCACCAAAAAGACCCTCGGCAGAAGCAGTCGCAGGCTTGATGGTGTGGCTCTCTTTAAAATTCTTGAAGACTTTAATTCGAGAAATAGATTCCCTAATGGCATAATCTCCAGTCTCACTACCGGACCAGACAAAATCGAGCGCGGACCCAAACGCTTTATTCCTCAATGCTTGAGAAGTGTATATGATGAACTCGCCGTCTCCGCATACAGAAATAAAACGACCGTTGCAATTGTGCTTCACGGTTGTGGGATAAAGTTCACAAGATCCCAAGTCACGAGGAATGAGCGGCAAGCGCTCTCCGTCTGCGACTTGATTCTTCTCTGCCATTCCACGCAAACTAGCAGTCTGAATTTCGTTGTTCTTTGCAAATACAACCTTACCAGAAGCATCCATTGAAACAACAGGTTCATCGCTGCCCAATTCGATTACGACAGTACCCTCATCATATCCAATGGCCAATTTGTTCGCTGATCCAGTGGCAGCTAATGCCCAAGCACGTTCCATGCCATAATTCAATGTGGTTTCAGGTCGATATGTGGAACTTTGCCAAACTCTTACAGTTCCATCTTCACTGGCACTTGCAATAATGGGCAATTTTGGGTGAAATAACACTGCACATACATTATGCGAATGTCCATCGAGCGAGTGTACGACGCTCTTTGTTTGATAATCCCACACCTTAACCGTCTGATCATCTGCCCCACTTAGCAAATACGGTTTATCTCCAGAGGGATAGTAATCAATACAATTTACTCCTCGTTCATGTCCATCGAGGGTATAGTGCGGAGCAGGACTATTCAATCCCCAAACTTTAATCGTGCGATCTAGCGAGGCCGACGCAAAGGTATTCGTGTCCTTAGGATTAAACTTAGCTTGCATAACATAATGAGAATGTCCTTCATAAAACTGAATACATTCCATCATACCAGATGGACTATCGTAATCCCAGAGCTTCACCGTCATATCATCACTCGTCGACACAACATAAGGTAAACTAGGATGAACCTCAACATTTCGAATATAATCATTATGAGCCTGATCTACATCATGAATCTTCTCCATAGTATTATAATTGTACACACGAAGCTTCATATCATCCGAGGCAGCCACAAACCAGTGCTTTCGAGCAATAAACTTGGCACATCGGATTGGAAGTTCGCTGACTTCAAAACTCTTCACACAGGTACCCGACTCGTAATCCCAAATCATAACATTACCACTGTACAAAGCTGACAAGGCCCATGATTCGGACGGGTGAATATCCACGCTCTTCACACGTTCGGACGAGGCTGAGAGTTTCTTCTTAATATCGAGGCGCACCGGCTGTGGTACATACGAGTGAGCACAAAATCTTCCAGTATATATATATCATATCTATCACACGATACGAGAGATGTACAAGTAGTAGTATCATACGTTGCCGTCTTGAGATTTATTCCAAGACTCACAAGACCTTTTTATCGTGCGTGTTGTAAAAGTAGGTGACGAACTTACCATATCGTTATTATTTTTGTGATTGGGTTGGTAAGATATGAAATGATATAGTATGGAGAGAGGAGGATAAGATCAGGGGGAGATGGGATGGGAGATGGGATGGGGGATGGGGATGGGGGATAGGGTGTTGTTGTTGGAGCAGCCCAGTACATGTACATGCAGTGTGTTTTTGTCTACACGGGTTGCTTTGTTGATGTTGCTGTGCGGGGAAAATGGGCCTTGCCGCGTGTCCTCCAATGATATGAATAAATTAGCTATCCTACGTTCTAGATCTACATGTATTAATGGAACAACTTTTATATTTTTGTGAGAAGTATGACAAAGAGCGCATTTTACATGTTATAGTTTTATTACATGGTCAAGATTCATTGTTTTGAAGGAAGTCCAACATGAGTAATTTTGTTCCTCCTCGATCGTTTGATATCACAAAATTCCAATTAAATGCATGTTCTGCATAGCACACAGATGACTCAAAATAACATCTACATATGTAGCCATTACATCTTATAAACAAATGTAGACGGTAGATGTTGTCAAAATAATATTCAAAGAAAATAATTAAATTTGTTTTAAAAGAAAACGGCGTCGTCATCATCTTCTTCTTCCATAGCACCTAAAAACTGAGACAATGATGGAGGGGCTAAAGGCTGTATCTTACTTTGACGACCTTCTGATAATGCGTTCATACTCATTGAACGGGAAATGCCTGCATCGATAGTCTCTACACTCTGATTTACTTCATTGAAGTTAGACAGTGGATTTAATACATTTTTTGGTGGATTCAATGCACGTAAATCAACAGACGAGTAAAACATAATATCACGAGACGCAATCCGATTCAAAGCTTCAAGTAACTCGTGAACTTCGGATACGTCATTCAAGTAACTAGCTGCGGAAGTTGGTTTCTTTCCCACTGTGCACGTAAATGTCTGTATATCGGACGCAATGCACTCTGCGACTGTTTCAATTTCAAATGAAGCTACTTGTAAATGTGGCAATGAGACGTGTGCTTGTTGAGGACTATTCATCAACTCCATTCTTCGTCCGATTTGACGCATAACTGATAGCATTGGTTCATCACAGTGATCATCTCCAAGAACGAGAGCGAAATCAAATTTCTATTGTTACCAAATATAGGCGTATTGAGAAGGAATAATTAATCTTCTTTGAAAAAAGTTGTCTTACCTTCGTTTTGTTTTTGAACATATGTTTAATTACGTGAATTGATAGAAGACCTTTATTTACTCCACGGGGTCGCACCTCAACATAGCCTCCCTCTTCAATCCCCCCATGCAAAATATCTACATCGTAGTTTCGTAACACGTTGCTCAGATGGTCCTCAAGTTCTTTGGATTGAGAATAACCAAATTCTGGGTCGGCATCTCTGTACTGCCAAAGTACCTTCATTTCTGTCTCCTCTATGTATGACCCGTGAGTCCTCGAGGTATAAATCTCCATTATTGAAATAGCTATGGAACGCCATGATGTGTCTTTGTTCGAAACGATTGTTTCCCACAATCGCTTTGAACCGGTTTTTCTCGTCGGCCAAGAAATAAACATGCCGTGTTCAGCTGCCAAACCTAAATTTGGGATATTGTTGAATACTTTCGATAAGGAATGGCGCTCTTTCCCACTGACGACAAAAACTACGTTTTTAGGATGATCACAAAGACGTTTCAAATTTTCAAGCAAATTTTCCGTGGGAACGGAAGCCTTGCGTAAGTGTTTTACCATTTGAAACCTTTCGATACTATCGATCTGCAAAATGTCCAAAATGAGCACTCAGTAAATTTAAATGAACAAAAGATGCAGCAAAATTGACAACCATCTACTTACATTGTCATTGTGAAGAATTGTTCCACCATAGTCTAAAAGTATGAGACGACAACGTGAATTTTTGTAAGCTTTTGCCACCCTATTTGTATCAAGTGATACAAAGTCCTTATCCATTCCCAAAAGACGAAAGCCTAGACCTAGACCAGCGCCGGCATACTGTGTAATCTCTTGATTTTTTTGAACACCTTTCAAATCAAGAAGTACAGCCAACGCCCATCGTTGCGATGTAACACGGGAAACATATTCCGCAGATATTCTCACCCTCCTCAAACGTTCTTCATTACTCATATTCAATGCATTGTCAAAAGCATTTGCCAGTTCTGCAATCTTCCAAGGGTTGACTTGGAGAGAACCGCGCATAATTCGAGAAGAGCTTGCAAACTCAGAAATTATGCAAATACCTCGTTTGCGTCCGTCGTGGTAACCCTCTTCGGTAGCTGCATCACGATGACAAAAGGAAAATTCTAATGGAATTTGATTCAATCCATCACGGAGTGGTAATACTAAACATATGTCAGACGCTCGAAGGATTGCCAACCTTTGTTGCAAGCGCATTTCTGACTCTGCACATTCTTGGAAATAAATAGTTCCTGGCCATCTTTTATTAATGCTCGATGTCATTTCGAGCACGATTTCCTTAGTCTTACAATAATCATCTCCGCGCTCAAATGCAGAAATACCTATTTGAATCAAGACTATCTTCCCAACCCATTCTGGTCGACGTTTGAGAAAACGCTCTATCGCCAACAGTTTCAGTGGGATACCCTTCAGAGTCTCGAGTCGGTCAATGGCACACATGATTGTTTTCCCACGGAATTGATTTTGTATGGAGTGAAATTTTTCAAAAGTAAGGTTATGCCTCAACACATGGCTTAAGACGGGAGGTTCGATGCCTGCGTGAATGCTAGTAATTGATACTGTTCTACCACTGTTATCGATAGCCATATTAAATCCCCCGTAAGAATCTGGTACCATTCCATACGATAAACCTAAAAGTCGACGACAACAAGTAAGAAAATGTCTGCCGTACTCATACAAGTGAAACCCAACTTGATCTGCGTTTAGCATGCCACGGAGTAGATCTTCTCTACACCACAAGGTTCTGAATATTTCACTAGAGGGGAAAGGGGTATGCAAAAACAACCCGACTTTCGCCATTGGGATTCGGCGAGTGAGATATGACGGGAGAAGCATAAGATGAAATCTAATGTAAGAAACCGTGAGAACATTCTGTATTGCAAGCAAAAACGGAGGAAAGATAAACGACCTCACCCGTGGATCCAGACCAAATCGCCCTCATGAAAACACTGTACAATTACGTCGGCGAATTGTCTATTGACAGCTGTGTAAGCCCGCCATAGGTCTGCCTCTTTGCCTCCATCACCGTGAACTGGCCCAGCGGCAACATCGTCAGCGCAATATTCTTCATATTGCGAATAAAATGATTCGAAAGAAGATGAAGAACTAGAATTCCTCTTCGGTTTTGTACTATCGGATGCTGTATTGCTCTTTCGTATATTTTTTTGAATCCCATCTGCATATACCGACGTCACATTGTGCAGGATGGGCCAAAGGACACCCTTACAAAAGCCGTTATACCTGATAGTGTTCATTGCATTGCATGTTAAACTCGCCGACACAATTTACAGTAACCGCGTAGTCATTTCAAAAAATCACTTACATTTCACCAAACTCTTTCGTAGAACACCAAACCGGTACGCAATTAAATTCTTCGAGACATTTTTCGACAGCTGGTCTCTCGTTGATTGGTACACCGCCTTCGGGGCTTCCTTCAGCTCCTGTATTTCCATGCCAACCTCTCCACTTTACGGTTCCGACTCTCGTAACTCGCAAGTGGGTAGACATAGAAAGAAGTGCTTCATAGTCCCACTCCGCAGTCCATCGACCCTCATCGCTTCGATGTAAATGTACGGGTAGAAAAGCAGATGCGACAACAACACCATCGGTGCTATCCAGATTCATGATAGCCGATGATTGTTTTGGTTTCAGGATAGCCTTGTGCATAGAATGATTACTGCGTCCCATATCCATCATAATCAACCCACTTGATGAGTTCCTTGTAAAGCTTCGCGACAACATTTGACTTTCGTTATAATTAATCTTCTGCACATTCGAGCTGTTGAACTCAGCAGACTTGAGGCCAAGAAAATCCGAGACGACGTATTCTTCATTACGACTTAGGAACTGCATGTGCAAAGAGCGAATGAAATAAGCCCCACTACTGGAAGAAACCATCGAGGGAGACGTTTTGCTGGATGCATCAGATTCTACATCCTTGGAATTTTCAAACCTTGACATGACACCTCCCTCCCAAATCGAATATTTGTAATTAAAGCAGTTTGAATGAGCCAGACTTGACATCATACTCCCCTGTGATTGAGTGCTTGAGGCTGGCAAATTCAACACGAGTGGTGTCTGCGTTTCATACCATGGATGCAACGTTTGAGATGTGTACATAGGTACACCCTACATAAGAAAACAACAACAGCAGCAGCAAAAACATTTGAGTGACATGTTCCGTACACGGAATGCAAACGCTGATTGCATTTAACGGCTTCAGCTATGTTACCTAATAACTCACCCTTCCACTGGACATAGCGTCCTCATTGTCCTCCCGACAGAGGTACACAGCTTGTCCGTAACTAAGTAGGGGGCATTTAACACGAAATGTAATGCTGACTTGGCCTCCGGATTCTAGTATTGACTTTGATTCTTCAGACGTCATGGTTGGTGTTTTGCGACGGAAAGAAAAGTTTTGACGCACATATATATCGCCAGAGTGTACTCGTTGACAGGAAGCGTTACAGTCGTACGTACGGTATCTGTACCTCTCTAGAGAGAGAATTTCATACGTTTTGATTTTGGACAGCGCGCAGCAACGAGCAGCAAAAGGCCAAATACCAAATACTCACAATTCACAATTCTCCTCCTCTCATTTGCTCGTTTCAAAGCTTTGTTGTCAACACATAAATCACATTGCCATGAATAGGAGTATAGGAGACCCAATAGACTAACTTTGCTGTACTTATTAATACATGTACCGCGCGTATCTCAGCCGGTCGTAGAGCAGTAGGGAAATGTGTACCCTTTGTTCAGATGAAACTGCTGTCTAACCAATATACCATGTGGGAAAGCAACTGCACATACAGATTGCAATGGTATAGGGTGAGCACGTAGATTAATAATAGTAGTAGATGTAGGCTAGTGATAGGTTGCTAACTCAACTCTAAACGGTTAAAGGTAGTAAAAGGATGCTCACGCAGAGCCATCCCAAAGGTAGTTACATAGTAGATAAAATTATAACAAGATACCCTTTGGAAGCGATCCGGGCAAGACCGCAATCCGACGCCACTCGCCGAAAGGGCTAGAATAGCTCACCACGGTGAAACGAATCCAGTCCCCGCAAGCTTACAGATGAATAATATGCAAGCTTGGGCCCACCGACCTGGTTGGTGTAGACGCTTCGCCAGGAGGTACCCAGGATGGGAAACCTACGTCCTTGGCAGTGGCGTAGAAATGTCATCAAAAATAAACTGGACCAATCCTCTTTTGCTTTCATTTGATAGTGTTGTCTTCGTAAATAAGTCGGCCACATTCTTCTCTCCTTCGATCCAGCCAACTCGAATTATACCAGCCGCTTGAGCTTCTCTAACGCGATGGTAACAAATGGCGTTGTGTCTCTTATTCAATACAGAAGTAGGTACGCTTGAGTTAGTCACTACCGATTGATTATCGCACAACACATCAGTTGGTCCCTCAACTGGCACACCAAAACACCTTAGCTTGTATCTTATGCCTTCTACCATCTCAGTACAAATCCGTAACGCGATGTACTCTGACCCAAAACTCGAAGCTTCCACCGTGTTCTGACGTTTACTGTACCAGATTATTGGTGCTTGATTTATGTAGATTAATATGCCCGTATGTGATCTTCTGGTTTTCATATTTCCCGTATGGTTAGCGTCTACATAGGCGAGCACATGTACTGGTTCACCACATGGTTCTGGCATCTTCATCGGTAACTCTTCTCGTGCATCGTGATAGAAATCCAACCATTCTTCCCTGTTGAAGTCATTAAATACCGCATGATCTATAAACATAGACTTACCATTA
>Ga0209092_10003812_pt1 | contig 12849 bp, 14 predicted proteins | sample FraStrMetagenome_FD_187446 | JGI IMG/M metagenome (GOLD analysis project Ga0209092, IMG submission 187446) | Marine eukaryotic phytoplankton communities from Arctic Ocean - Fram Strait ARC3M Metagenome (SPAdes) (version 2) | ecosystem: Environmental > Aquatic > Marine > Oceanic | place: Fram...
TCCCTTGTTAGTCTATCTATGTACATGTATTAAGCATGTATGGTCTATGTATGTGCATGTATGTCCATGTATGAGGCATTAATGGCATTAATAGGCATTAATAGGCATTAGTTAGTCATTAGGGCATTAATGGCACGGGGGGAGCATTCTTCTTTAACCAGACTTATTTTATCTATATGATTAATAAGGGTCTATAAGTGGTCATAAGTGGTGCATATATGGTGCATTAGTGGTGCATATATGGTGCCTAAGTGGTTAGATGTTGTGTATATACTAATAGCTTAAAACGCCGTTTACAAATTATCACTTTATAGAAATATACTAATTCTCCATCAAGTTGTGTCCACAAAACCGATTATTTCTTATTAAAGGAAATATCAGTTATACCCACGAATGCTCACTAATAGCCACTCATGCTCATTGATTATACCGCGACCCCCTAATGTCTCATAGTGGCCCACTCCTGACATAGCTAACCCTCAATGGGTCAAGGGTATGGGTGAGCATAGATGGGCATACGTGAGCAGAGTGGAGCACTAAGAGCCAGTTAAATTTACTGCTCATCAGTGGTCATGCGTGAGCATTAGTGGTCATCAGTGGTGACACAATAAATAAATTATTAGTGAGCATGAAGGAACATCAGGGGTCATCAGTGGTCATCAGGGGGTTGATGAGGCCATGGGGGTATAGTCCCCCTTCACTACTGTGAATCGCTCTCCCACCTAGCCCCAAGACTTTTACCATTTTTCAAAGGAAAAAATTTACCCCATTTTATTGTTAAGGTCTTTTTATTCCGGAATAAGTCTGGTTAAAGAAGAACAACTAAAAAGGATTAATCTAATGATTAAATGTAATACCTGTAAACTCACTAAAGAGGATACAGAATACTCTAAACAAGCATCATCTAAGACGGGCCACCAATACGCCTGTAAATCATGTAGCTCCATTTATGCCACTCAGCTACGTAAAACCCGCACAATCACCAGTGCCCCTCTTGTGTGTATTACCTGTACCACAGAGAAACCATCAGTGGAATTCCATGTCAATAAGGGGAACGCCAGTGGTCGCTCAATGGATTGTCGTGTATGTCGTCTAAAAGCTAAACCGAGTTACACCGATGACATAGCTAAACAGAAGAGACAAGCGAAGGCTCTCACCTTTGTCAACAAATGTAAAACAATGTATGGTTGTGCCGATTGCGGTTTCAACACAAACACTCGTGCCCTCCGAGTTACTAAGGATAACAAAGAAACACTGAAGTACACATGGAGCATCACGAAAATTAAAGAAGAGTTCCGTAATGGCACTGTATTGTGTCTAAACTGTCAACGCATAAGAGGTCACCAATGATTGAACAAAAGTGTAACGCATGTAAGGTTATCAAGCCTATGTGTGACTACAACAAGAACAAAACACGCAAGAGCGGGTACAATTACTCATGTAAGGAGTGCCAGAAGGTATGGACTAAAGCTTCTCAGTACAATAACAAACCTTCCACTAAACGCCAACAAAATAACCGTGCTTTTATGAACAGATACAAGATGTTCTGTGGATGTTACCAATGTGGATACAAAGGGCACCCAGCGGCATTAGACTTTGACCACAAAGACCCTGATTGGAAGAAAAATAACCGTAATGCTACTACTGGTTCAGAGAGATATTCAGGGGTAAGACGCGACTGGGGGCGTGAAAGAATTAAGACAGAAATACGCCAATGTCGAGTTTTGTGTTCAAATTGTCATAGGATAAAGACGCACGGCTAGCATAGTTTACCCCCTAGGGATACCCTTGTTATCCATTTAGCGGCCTTTGGTCATAGGTGATCACTCTGGAGAAGCTAGGGGCATCCGTGGTTACTAGTGGGCACTGGTGGCTAGGTATCTGTCTTTTTAGGCTTTTATTAGGAAGAAAACACGAAGGGTGGAGCCGTTAGGTGACATCCCTGAAGTGAAGCACGCTACAGTTACAGAAGAAAAAATTTTTAAATCGCGCAACAGATGATATAAAAGCTCGCTACGCTCGCAACAGGCATGGTCCCGATTTATTAAGATATTGAACAAGAAGGAATAAGTCTGGTTAAAGATAAAAACATACGTTATTTATACGGAGAGGAAGCCAGAAAAAATAAGTCTGGTTATAGAAGAAGACACCGAGGGTTATTAATTACCATTAATGCCCTTATGCCCCACTAGTGCCTTCATGCCTAACCCAAAGGAACCTCTACTACCTCATAAGGGTAAAACTAGTAGGGCATGTAGTAGGTTAGTTAATCTTAACAGAAAACTACCTAACTACCTCACACACTCACTTACAGGAACCTAGTCACATGTTCACTGGTAAAATCAACTTACCCCGCAAGGAAAACACTATAATGGAACACATAGCCCTCTTTACAAAGGGAATGTTAGCTATTGTATTACTAGGTGTATGTTTCTCTTCTATCTATATTTATAGAGTATGGAGCAAGGACACATCACGCAGAGTCAAAATTGGTATTATGGGATTCACTATTGAACTCGGACCAGCATTGGAAGATAGCGCACCTTCTACTGAAATTATACCTGAAACTAAACACTAAGATTGAGGAACAAATATGTTATCAACTATATTTAAATTCTTATCTGGTGACGCTATGGACTCCCTCGTGGGTCTATTTAAAGATTACCAAGATAAGAAACTATCAAAAGACGAGCTAAGGTTTAGACTTGAAACATTCGAAGCATCGAATACTCAGGAATTAAAACTTGCTCAAATCGAGGTAAACAAGACCGAAGCACAGCATAGCACAGTATTTGTGTCTGGCTGGAGACCATTTTTAGGATGGACTTGTGGCCTCGGATTTGCTATGAACTTTTTAATTGCACCAATCGGAACTTTCGTTATGGCCGTATCTGGCTATCCTGAAATCTTGTTCCCACAAGCAGAACTCAGTACTATGATGCCTGTATTGTTGGGGATGCTCGGTTTAGGTGGAATGAGAACTTTCGAAAAAGTACAAAATGTGGAACGAAATAAACTATAGGAGACTATTATGCCAGCTGGAAAAGGAACATACGGCTCTAAAGTAGGCCGTCCTAAGAAAAAGAAAACTATTAAAAAGAAGCGTGTCAAAAAATAACCCACTTAAGGAATATCTATGAAGAAGGCTAAGAAACCAACACGAGTACGTAAACCAGTAGCTCTATGTAAGCAGTTCCAAGCTCGCACAGAGAAGCAAGAAGACTTGGCAATTGCGTTCCATACTCACCAACTTGTTTGTGGTATAGGCTGTGCTGGTACAGGCAAAACCTACACAACAGGGATGGTAGCCGCTCGTATGCTCTTAGAAAATAGAATAGAAAGGATTGTGTTAACAAGACCTAACGTTCCCACTGGTAGAACACTCGGACACTTTCCGGGAACTATCGGCGAGAAATTAGCGCCATGGTTAGCACCTATTATGAATGTACTCAAGGAAGGTCTCGGCATTGAAACATATGAAAAGATGCTTGACCGCCAAATCCTTATTCAACCACTAGAAACCATACGTGGAATGAGCTTCGAAGATTCATTCGTAATCATTGATGAGTCACAAAACTTAACCTTAGAAGAAATCAAAGCGCTATCTACTCGTATCGGCGAAGGTACAGTAATGGCACTGATTGGCGACCCTGCTCAGTCGGATGTTAAGAAAGGTAACGACTTGTCTCGCTTCGTAGACATGTGTAACAATAATAATATTGAAGTACCCTCAATAGAGTTCGGCGTCGATGACGTTGTTCGCTCAGATATTTGTGGAGATCTAATTAGGATGTTCCATAAAGAGGGTATATAAGAAACCTGACTAGGGTGTGAAAGCGCCCTTTGTCAATACAAAATACTAAAGGGAATAAATATGATTAATTTACATCCGGGACAGTCAGAGGTAATCCATGACATGTTTGTTTCCCAAACTAACAGATACGGCGTAGTATGCGCTGGTCGAGGTTGGGGGAAGTCTTACGTAGCGGCTACAGCGGCTATTCTGGCAGTACAAGAGTTAGTAGCTATGCCAGCAGATGTACCTAACAAAAATGTAGCGATTATCTGTCCTACATACCAGCAAAGCGTAGACATTTATTTTCCATTGATTGCATATCAAATGGGCATGGATGCATACTGCGATAAAAGCTCACAGCATTCGGGAACCTTCTGGTTTCCAAATAACGTTGTACTCAAGTTGTGGTCTTACGAGGCTTCACAGCGACTTCGAGGAAGCGGACAATATTTTGTTGTATGCGATGAGGTAACCACTTGGCGTGGAGGCGGTTCGTCTCTTAAAGAGTCATGGGAATCCGTTATACAACCGTGTATTACTACCCGTTGGTCTGAGGACCGAGCGGAAGAATACGGCTCTAAAAGCGCAGGCAGAGCCTTGATTATATCTACTCCGATGGGTAAAGACTTCTTTTACGAGATGCATAACTTTGAGGAAAGAGATGAACAGTGGAAAAGCTACCACTTCACATACAAAGATTCACCATACCTAGACTCAAAAGAAATTGAAAAAACAAAGCACACTATTGACCACTTCCAGTTCAAGCGGGAGTACGAGGCTTCTTTTGACGACTCAGGTAATACCGTATTCTACAACTTTAACAGGAGCGAACATGTTGATAAACATCTCACCGAATTCATGGAGGGTGAGGATGTGCATATTGCTATTGATTTTAACGTTTCGATCATGGCCGCTTCAGTCTTCGCTTTACGCGGGGGCCAGATGCACTTTATCGATGAATTTATGGGGCACCCCGACACAGAATCGTTGGCCAAGGCGATTGAAAAGAAGTATATACAAAAAGGACATCGAGTACAATGCTATCCGGATCCCAGCGGTCGTGCGCGGAAGTCGAGTGCCGCTGTTGGTCGAACAGACTTCAGCATCCTTACTTCTTACAACATAGCTTGTAATGCCCGATCAAAGGCACCACCAATAGCAGATAGTGTGCAAGCAGTGAACCGAATGCTTAAAACAGGTGATGATAGTGTCCATATGTATTTCCACCCAAGATGCAAACACACAATTAAATCTATGGAAAGAACCGTTTGGAGAGAAAACAATCCAGATAGTTTGACCATTGATAAGAGCGAAGGTGTCGAGCATTTCTCGGATGGCATTAGATATTCTACAGAGTTCCTTTTCCCAGTCACGGCTGGCACAAAGGTTGTCTCAAAACAATCACATAACTTTTAAATCTTAGGGCCTTATGGACCGTTATTGTTACGGCTTAAGGCGTCAGGTGGGTACTCCCTTTGAGGCGATTCGCTACCGTTTTCATAAATGTACCATTAATTAAGGAATTATCATGACAGCGAAAAATGATGTAACCGGAGATGCTATTAAATCCAAGTCTGCTACTAAGGCATATACAGACAACTGGGAAAAGATCTTTGGCGATAAAGAGTTAAAAACCGAACCTAAACCAAACAACAATAAGGAGGCCACTGATGGCTAACTCAAATACAGCGGCGAATAAGTCCAAGTCGGTTGCAGACCCTTGCGCCCGATACGAGTCTTTGAAACCATTGTGGAGAACTGCCCGTGGTATACTTAACGGCCAGTCACACGCTAAAGAATTAGATTCAAATATCGATACATTCAACTTTAGTAATATTTTGTTACCTTTCAGTCCTTCTATGACTGCAGAGCAATACAAGTTTTATAAAGCAGAAGCAGAACTACCCGGACTAACTGCACAGTACATTAAAGTGCTTGTGGGTGGAATGCTCCGCAAAATGCCAGACATAACTCTCCCGGAAGGCGCACCTGAAGACGCGATGGATTGGTTGAAGCACTCTTTTACCAGTCACGATACTTCTATGTTGTCTTTCTTAGATGAAGCACTCTGCGAAGAGTTACAAACTTCTCGCGCATGGATTATGGTAGACTACCCTTCAGTACCTAACTACGACATGTTAGAACTTGATCAACGCAAGAGGCTTGCTCCGTACCCAGTGCTAATCAAAGCGGAATCAGTAGTAAACTGGAGAACAGGTGCTCACCCGATCACTGGTGAAAACACTCTGCTCGCTATGGTTGTTCGTAAGTTTGAACAGCAATACCGTACTAACCCTTTACACCCTGATTACATCGATACTGTTTGTGTACACCGTTTAGATGACCAAGGCATTTACGTAGTTGATAAGTATGAACTTTCTTCTACTGGTGAAAATGTTAATTTCATTAATGGTCAAGAGCAGTTAGACTTTCAGGTTGCTGGTGGAACTCACAACGCTAAGAAAGGCGGAAGTAACTGGAAATTAGTTGCTACCTATAACAACATCAAAGCCAATGATGAACCGCTAACCTCTATCCCTGCACTACCTTTGAACGGCAACATTGAAGGCGAAGAGCCTATCCTGATGCCACTAATCGACCGTGAAGTCTCTCTTTACAACAAAGTATCACGTAGAAACCACCTGTTACTAGGCGCGGCTACTTATACCCCTGTTGTAGTATCTGACATGACGGACGATTCTTTTGAAGATTTAGTTTCTGGTGGATTAGGTTCTTGGATTAAAGTAAACCAAGGCGATGACGTTAAAGCATTGGAAACCCCTTCAAGAGCATTACGTGATATGGAAATGGTTATCCAGAACACTATTAACGAAATGGCAAGATTAGGAATCCGTATGATGGCGGCAGAAAGTGGTACTGGACGAGATTCAGGTGTTGCGCTTGAAATCCGTAATGCTGGCCAGTCTGCACTATTAGCCTCTATATCTACTAAAGTATCTCAACAAATGCGGAAAGTAATTGTTTGGATGCTAAACTGGAAATACGGCACTGACTTTAAAATAAAAGAAGTACACTTCAATCTGACCCCTGATCTCAACCCCGCTCCTATTGGCGCTGATTGGTTGCGATTAGTAACTGAGTGGTATCAGAATGGAATTATCCCACGCTCTACTTTCCTTGACATTGCTAAGGCAAATGACATTATTGATTCGGACTACGATGACATGATGGGGCAAGAAGAGATTAACCAAGACGATCTTATCATGGGTGGTATCGACCAAGGTAACTTAGACGCTGTTGTAAACAAGCAGGTCAACGAACCCGAAGATCTAACTGAGGAAGACGAAGATGAGTAAGAAACCTACTAAAATGAAAAGCTCAAGTGAAGTAGAGCTAGATGTAATGATAGAAGCTAAGAAAGCACCCGCACCTAAGAAAGAACTAGAAGTTGGAATGCTCTCTAAATGTGGAATGTGGCAAGTAAAATCTATTGCTAAAAATTGTGATTTTGAACCTTCTACTGCTAACAAAGCAGGCAGAGGGGTAGCTACTAAATCCCTAGAAGAAGCTAAATTGTTCGTAGGGGTGTAATATGAAACCTATTAAACATAAGCTAATGAAGGCAAAAGAAATAAGTCTGGTTAAAGAAGAAGAATTACCTAAAATTAAAGTAGGTGATAAGACTAAATGTGGATGCATCGTTAAGGAAATCCTTGAAGATGGAAGACTACTAGTCTCTTCCCAGACAACTGCTAAAGTAATCGAACAAAAAGATTGCTAAAGCAAAGAGGCATAGGGGGTGAAAGCTCCCTTTGTTATTTATATTGCATTTAAATACAAGGATACTAACATGGCTAACAATGTTACATTCCCCGCATGGTATGGTGGAGGGTCTCTGGCTTTTGCTACAGAGCCTGCGGGTTCAGGGTCAAACACACAATACTCTTATCAATGGAAGGTAACAATAGCTAACACCTCTAGCGATGTTATAAGTAATGGTACCCTATACCATAAAGTGTATAGGAATAGCGGAAGCGTAGCGGGGGGTGAGTTAGGTAATACTTTTAACACCAACACTCTTATCTCTACAGGAACCTCCGGTGAGTATTACTTTAGGTGTATAGTATATATTAACAACGATGCTACAGACGAAACTAATTGGCAAGGCGAATCTTTTACTTTAAAAATATTTAAAGACAGCACTTTAGCGGACGAAGTAGGTTCCCATAACTTTATACTATACGACGCGGATTTCGATGTATCCTTGGATAGCCCTAGCTCTCAGACTATCGCCCCAAATATTACTTCTGTCACAATTAATTTCACTAACAACGGAACAACCGCTTCAGGGCAAACGTGCCGACTAGCTAAAAACAGTGGGGGCACTACTGCCACCACCAGTTTTGCAGATAGTTTATCCTACGTTATACCTAACTCGCATCTTCCCTCGTCAGGGTCAACTGAAACCTATAACCTAGAAGTGTATAACGGACAATCTTACTACTCTGTTGCTAGTAGTTTTTCTATAAACAGGAGTTCTACTACGAGTGCTACTATCCTTGTTGAAAACGGCGCTATATTTTGGATAGGGGCCGGAGGCACTTCCGCCGCCTCTCCCTTTGATATATCCGGCTCTACTGTTGTTACCTTTATAAATTCAGGGATATCTCAAAGTGCAGTAACTCTTTCCGGGTTTGGATCTCAGTGGACAAACACATCCTCTATCTCACTTTCAGCAGGTGCATCAACCACGAAAACATGGGGAGCCTCTAATGCAGGCGGTAGTTTAGACTTGATTTCTGTTTCTGCAACAGGCTACACAACACTTAACCGATGGTTTAGACAGCCCTTTATAGACCCTGATATTTCAATAACAGAAATAAATTCTATAGATATACCTAATAGTGCTACTAGTTTTTCTTTAACTATAGCGGCGGGGTCCTCCCCTACTGTTTACGAAGTGAAAGAAAATTCAAGCACAGGAACCGTAGTTGGTTCTCGTACAGGCAACGGCATTATAACCGTAACTTCTTTACCCTCTGACAACTCTGCTAAAGGTTACTTTTTAACAGGAAAAGTAACTACGGCTAACGGAGGAAATAACACCCCTACTCTTATACAAACTTTTTCTGTTTTCAAAGGAGAAGCTACAGGTTCAGAAGTAGGCGATGGAGGGAGTGGGACTTATGGTCTGCTAATTAAAAATGATTCTGGAGACACTGTATTAGATATTTCTGATAGGTCAGTAATTTTTATTGAAACAGTAACAGACTCTTTGTCTAGCGCTCAACTTACAAAAAGCCACACACTAAGTAGAGCGGCTACCTCCGCTGTTGATCTGGCCCCGCTAACTGTCCCTGTAGTAGGGAATGTAGCACAACGTCAAAAAATTCTCAGGCCTACTTTTTCAGGAAATACCTTTACGGTAACTCGCGCCTCTACTAGTGCAATTGGCGGTTCTGCTGAAAGCGTAAGTTACAGTTATTTACTCATATACGACCCTACGGTGTAATTATGTCATATGGAATAAAAATAATAAGTGGGAACGGGTCATTACAAATAGACGGTAGTGACTCCTCCCATATAATATATCAAAAGTACTCTTCTGGCACTAGCTCTACTATAAGTGGGGCCAGTAGTAACTCTTATAACTCTACTTTTCAGTCGGTTTCCGGATTAAGTTCTTTAAATGCTTTAGTGTTTATTTCACCTACGGGATCTGGTATTGTTAACGCTTATTTAGTAATGGGTTCTAATGGGTTTACTATTTTCTCTGATTCTAATGTATCTTTTAAGTGGTATGTTTTTCGGAAAGTTACGGATATGGGAGCAAGCTCTGCTAGCTATGGTTTAGAGGTTAAGGACGCTTCTGGAAATCACCTTTTAAATATAGATAAAATCTGTGCAAGAGTAAAAGGCACTATTACAGGAAACGGTAGTATAACCGTTGATTCTCTTAGCGCTTACAGCAATGCTCCACTCTATTATGCTTTAGTAACCTCACTACTGGCTCCACGCAGAGGTGTTTTAAAAGCATGGACAAGCGAGTGGTCTTCCAATAGGAGAGAGGTTTCTACTTCCGTTAAAACAGTAAGCCCTTTTGGGGGACAAGTCTCTTCAGAAGCCGACTTAGACAACTCCTTTTTTATCAACTTAGGTGAACCAGTAACTTTAGTTGTTACTGCCCCTGACCCTTAAGAGAAAGTTATTTAAAAGCGCAATTTATTATACAACTACAAACAAGAGGGTATAACAATGGCACAAAACGTAAACGATAGTCTGTATGATCGGACTATAGACCACGTAGCTATGACTCGCCAGTTTGAAGAAAATGTTCAGACAGATACTAAAAGAATTATAAGAAGGCACAGATCTAGACTAAATAAGCTCTTAGCTGGTTCTAAAGTAGACATTCCCTTCTTTAAAAAGAAAATCCGGCCAGAAGTAAAACGCTTCGCGTCGGAAATGGATAACCACCTCGTAAGCGGAATGAAGGATTATTCCCTTACCGAGGTAGACTTCACCACAAACAACTTAGCCAAAAGCGTAGGTAAATATGCAGATATAAGACGGCCCGGAGCAACAAAAGTTCTGGAATCAGTTGTAGGTGTAAATGTTAGGGGAAACGGCAATCTATCACAACGTATCCAAGCGTTAGGTGCTGGCCAACTAACTCGAATGCAAACCGCTATCAATACGGGTTTGGCTCAGGGTTTAACAAACGAGCAAATCATTCGAAATGTTATTGGTAAGACCAGATTAACGGAAGCACAAGCTTCTGCCCTAGTGCGCACTGCGATCACCCGGACCCAATCAGTATCTCAATTAGCTGTCCTTAAAGACAACAAAGAGATTATGAAAGGTGTAAGGTTTACAGCAGTGTTGGATAGTCGCACAAGTGCAATATGCGCTCACCACGATGGAAAAGTATATGATGTTGATGATACTCGTTTCACACCTCCACTTCATTGGAGATGCCGAAGCACCCTCGTGCCAGTAGTAAAATCCCACAGTGAGCTGTTAGAGAGTACGTCCCCTGATATTAAGAAACAAGTATTAAAAACCCTTGGAGCCGCAGGCATTATGCGACTTAACGGAGTATCTCCTTCGAGAGAAAACTACGGTACATGGCTAAAGAGACAACCTAGAGAAACAAAGGTACGACATTTTGAAGGCGATCTACAGAAAGTAGACTTGTTCGACAATGGTAAATTGACCATAGAAAGCTTTACTACAGCAAGTGGAAAGCCACTCTCTCTTACGGCACTACGTAGATTAGATAATAAAAACACTAATACTACACCCATAAGGCAAAAGGTTCTAAGCTCAAAAACTGTTACAAGTTTGCAAGTAAATGCAAGTAGACCTAATAGCCTCATTAAGAGTCCTTCGTTAGAAAAAGAGCTTGCTATATTTTATAGAGCAGAAGCAAGTAACTCTAATTCACTACTATCCCTAACTGACTACAGAGGTACTTCTATCCCCGGCAAGAAGGGTACAAGAAGAAGAGCCAATAATCAATACGATGAAAGAAATCAAAGTGTAGATCCAATGACAGGTGAGACTAAGTCTACCCTCGTTTATGACCCTGACTTTAAAGTTCTTCAAGAACGAATTGATTACATGAACCAGTCTAAGCTTTTAACTCTAGAACAAAAGCAATTTATTGAACGGTTTGCAACTAAGCTTGAAGCTGATGGAGTATCTGTAAACCAACAATCTGCAATAATCGAAAACCTTCGTGTGGTGTTTGAACGCTTCGCCAAGGATAAACAGCCATGGGAAAACTTCGCTGGAGTATTACGTGCAGAATTAAAGAACTCTGTAGTCAACACCTCTCGTATTCTAGACAGGCGCTCTCGCTCAAGGTCTCAAATGTTTAAGTTTGGATCTAGCGGAGATGCCCAAGTTCAGATTATGGGAGAATGGACTACCGCAAAAGAATTAGCAGATAGAACCTTATCTAATCAGAGGTTGGTTAGTAACTGGGCGGCAGAAGAAGGGTTAAAGTTAGCAAGGCAGAATTACTTCCAAGGAAGATCTCCTCTACGTACCTATTTCCCTAAACTACCAAATATACTACCTAAGATTCCTAGTGCAAGAGAACACATTTTAAAAAAGATCGAAGAATTGCCTTTTGGTAAGGCTTTCGTTCGTAAATGGGAAGGTAAGCCTTCGGACAGTGCTATCACTAAGTTTTTACGTGCTGGCAATGAAAGGAAGCGTAGGTTTTTAGATCTTGAATGGTTATACACCAAGAAAAGGTCTGACTACATACAAGAAGTAGCAACTCCTGAATTTGCGAAGAAAAGAATAAAACTGATGTCAGAAATTATGAGTGACGTTGCTACAGGAAATTCTACCGATTATGACTCTCTTTCAATACAAATAGGTAAAAAAATATTCGAAGCGGAAATGAGCGATGTTGAAGTATTCTTTAGAAGACCTTCCATTGCAGAATATCATAAGATAGGATCTAATGTTTTACAAGGTTTAAAAGACCAAGGTAAGATTAAAGTAGGTCTTAGAGGTGTTTCCCGTAGAGGCGTAGTAGATTTAGATAGCGGACGTAGTGCTGTCGGTTCTTACAAAGACACTATCTCCAGAGAGGTACAAATAGTAGATCCTTCAATGCTTAGGCTTCAACGGGCAAACAGGGAAATGATATTATCTAGGCGATTCGGAATCGTTAATGAGAGAGACCGTCTTTATGTTCGTGCAGGGGAGAAGAAATTCTTTGACTCACGAGGTAACAAGACGAACATTAGTGTTATAACCCGAAAAGCTTCAGGTAACTATGATCAAGATTTAGTCGATAAAGACTTTGCAAACATGCTAAACCATGTAATGGATACTGAGTGGGAAATTGACAGAGAGTTTTCTTCTTTCTTTGATGACCTTGCTCACTTCCGTGATCCACGAGGACAGGTAGCTAAATACGATGAGCTTAATAGCTTCCGTAAGGTACTGCTTCAACGTGGTGAAATGGGTGCAGGTTTAATACAGTCCGTTCGATGGCATCTAGCCAATGGTAAACCATGGAGAAACTGGGCGCAGATTGATGGGCGTGGTCGGGTTTACACTCAAGGATA
>Ga0209092_10003814_pt1 | contig 12847 bp, 12 predicted proteins | sample FraStrMetagenome_FD_187446 | JGI IMG/M metagenome (GOLD analysis project Ga0209092, IMG submission 187446) | Marine eukaryotic phytoplankton communities from Arctic Ocean - Fram Strait ARC3M Metagenome (SPAdes) (version 2) | ecosystem: Environmental > Aquatic > Marine > Oceanic | place: Fram...
AGTACAGGCAGTACAGGCAGTACAAGCTGTACCACAGACCACAGTACATATTATGTGTACAGCGACACATGTATATACCGGTAGTTACTACGCGCTATGCGTAACATTCATATACCCGAAACAACTCCAGTAGTCGCCAACCATGATGCTCGCCACCATCCGCAAAGGTATCAGCCACAACACCCGTTTGGCCACTCGCAGCTTTTCCAATGCTGTCTCTGGGTACACTGAAAAACGACCGGATGCTGCCGGACCAGGAGGCCGAAGCTCTAACGCTGGAATTAAGGTAGCCGTGTTCGGAGCTGGGGGATTCCTAGGTCGATACGTATGCTCTAACTTGGGCGAGGTAGGAGTCATGACTTATATTGGTAACCGTGGAGACGGCGATGCGTACCGTCACCTTCGCCCTATGTTTGACTTGGGTCGATCTCGTCAGGTCTTTTACAGTCCGAGGGATCGCGATAGCATCGCCGAAGTGATTGCCGATGCCGATTTGGTCATTAACTTGATCGGCAAGGCTCACGAGACGACTACTTTTGACGATAAGGAGGGATTTCCCTACATCACTGTCAAGACCAACTTTTCGTTTGAGGAGGTCAACGTGGATATTCCGAGAACGATTGCTGAAATTTGTACGGAGATGCAAGTGGATAATCTTATCCACGTGTCTAGTTTGGCAGCGAAGCCTGATGCCACGAGCAAATGGGCTAAGACAAAGTTCGACGGTGAGCAAGCAGTAAAGGAAGCATATCCTTGGGCTACAGTTATTCGTCCTACCCAGCTGTTTGGGTATGAAGATACTCTCACAAACTGGTTAGCTACTATGGCTGCGAACTCGCCCTTGGGTGTCCCTTTGGTTGATGGTGGCCATGCCTTGACGCAACCGGTAAGTCAACTAATTACAGTACTTTGTGCCAGCTGGAAGCTTGTGAATTGTGAATATACATTTGTTTCTGTTGATTATAAAATTTTATTCATTAGTGTCTAAATAATCCCATAGGTCTACATGGATGACGTTGCGACGACTATAACAAAAGTGGTTGACGATCCGGACAAATATGAAGGGAAAACTATTGATTGCTTTGGTGCTCGAGACTTTACTTACAAAGAGCTTGCCGAGTTTGTGTTTGATGTCACATCGCAGTATCCTGATATAATTAATGTGCCAAAGGATATCTTAAAGAAAGCTTCACAGTTCTCGCAATTTGCACCTGTGCCTATGGCAGATGTTATGACTCCAGATTGTGTCGAACTTTGGTCGACAGATTATGCTGCACCGAGCGCCGAGTGGTATACTTCTCAGGTGGGGAATGACAAAATTTTGACTATGGCTGATCTCGGAATAAGCCAAACTCCTATCGAGAAGGTAGCTTTCCGATACCTTCATAGATTCCGTAAGTCTGGTCACTATGCCCTTGAAGAAGGCTACCATGGTGTGCATGAATCCAAAGTAAAGTCGCCCCTCAGCAAAATTAATGCTTAAGCGCTAAGGCTGTCTTGAAACCACAAAGAAAATACCCTTTCATCAATGTAACTGTTGTAAGAATAATCAAACGAGAATAGCAATTCTATCCATGTGAATTTGGAAATGTCCTGTTGTTTAGATGCTTAATCGAGCATGATGTTGTAGTCGGGAACGGTAGTTGATTGATGTTACAGTTGTTTCTACATTTATTTTCATAGTGACTGGCGCGATACCTTCCTCGTAAATGTTCATACTGAGAGAGGTCGTTGTATATTTTGTGATTTCATCCAGATCTCCTGTGATATCACGTAAAATGTACATTGTAGTATTTCACTGCAACTGGACTGGTACTAGATATTATTCTAATAATTGTATGCAAAGAATACTTTACTGAGAAGCGCAAAAGTAGGTCATTATCACTATCTAGATTCATAATGAATGAATGCTGAGACGTTCTCAAAGTATGAGTCTGTGTCTAGGCATGAACTAACAAGATTTTGATTACTCGAAGCGTTTTCAATGCAGGCAAATTTCTATTCATACACACACAATTCCATCAGTAGCAAAATGTGAAAGATGTTGGTGTTTGTCAGCATCTTATTCGGCCAATACTTTCATCTATGTTATATAACTACTAGCGGAATATCTAATCTACAACTTCCAACTCATACGTTTCAAAATGCATAGTAAATAGTGTAGGCGGATTGAAGCCCTCATCTGTGTGAACTCCGGGCTTAAACCTAACAACGATAGGGTGTTGCGGGCCCAGATCCTCTATGTCATAAACTCTTGTAACAACACCACGTAAACCGATTGGAAGCACCAAGCATTTCGTTCGGCGTTCACCATCCGGATCAGCTGGCACAAACTCTTTCGACTCTATCATTATTGTAGAAAATTAAGTTGTCGTTATTATCAAATTTGAAACATTTTACACCATAAGCACGTTAGCCAAAATGTTTTGGTTGTTGAAAAGACTTACCCTCGTCAAAAGACCCATACCACTTTTTATTCACTTGGAACGCTCTTAAAGGAGCGATCACTCTTACAACCGCGCCTTCAACGAATTGCTTGTCATTTGTATCAAACAATTTAGGGGCTGTTGTCGTTTCCTCCTCGGTAGATGCCGTCAGACCAACAACACTTTTCGTCGTCAATCGATTCGAAGCAAACCTCGATACCTCTCTCCCAGGTATTATTGTGAATGCTGAAACTGCACCTATAAGCAGATAAAACAAAGCAATTCGAGATAGCCACCCGTCTCTTTCTACAGTATTTCTAAGATTGCAGGACCTCATCTTCGATATTCCTTGTAAAATGAAACTAAGTCCGAAACAGGTTCAAAATGATGTCAATTAAGCTAACGAAGGTTGGGACTCTACACACTCAAATGGATCCCTTCCCAATTCTGATTTTGCCCCACTAATTAGTACAATAAAATGATGTAATCGTTTTTCTTTCTTCCAAGCAACCCACGCGCACGATGCTTGATGTCAACAAAAGTTTGACGTTCCAACGAAGAAGTATTCCTCAGTACTTGCAGAGAAGTAGCAAAAAGTCCGTCTTCCTTCCTGTGCACTAAAGAGTGTACATGTACGAACATAGTATATAATCATACCGCCTTCTCTGTGACGTACCCGAGATACACTTCAAATATAACGTTTATATCTAAATTGGTACAATAAATGAAATATGAAATATCCCCTCCGCCGTTCGGTTTCGGTGGACGGTTGACGAAATTTGAGAGGGGGGTACATATATGTATTTGAAATTCCAAAGTCCACAGATATCAGACACGGAGATTTGAGAAGCGAGACAAACGAAGTCCGGCCTGTGTGCAGCAACAGCAACAGCAACCGATCACCGACCGCGATAATTTTGTAATCTTGGGTATGGATACTTTATTCATTCATCATCCTTTTTCGCGCTTCTTTTCAAGAGTAAACGCAGTACAGATTCTCCTGGTTGCACTCACCCATAAACTCACTCGCATTGTCGGTTCAAAATTATGTCAAGGCAGTCTGAAAATTCGACCTTTTACTTTCTTGGTAAGAAAGGTATGAAGTCGGAGACAGATGCGTTATTGAAGAAGTCGGGGAAAAATGAAAACTACGGCAGCCAGGTGAGCATATTGAAGTTGGTACCGTTGGTGCCGAACGCTGTCTAACGTTTTATGGATTGGACAACTTTTTTGAATGTCTCTCATGATTGTTGCTTTGTTGAGATAGAAGAAAAAGACTGATTTAAAGCTTCGCAAAATGCCTATCAAGGTTGAACCAAAGGTTTACTTTGCTAATGAGAGGACCTTCCTAGCATGGTTGCATACATCAGTAATTCTTGCTGCCGCGTCTGTCTCTATTGTCGCATTCGCCGATCAGAATCCATATAGTCAGATGTATGGGATCATGTTACTTCCAGTTTCGATTGCGTTCATAATATACGCTCTTCGGCAATGTACGTATTTGCAATATCTTGAATTTTTTACGGCAGGCCTTCTTTGTTTGATGAACTCCAAAACTAAATTACTTCCTACTCATTCGTTATTTAGATACTCACAGAGCTAAGATGATCCGACGTCTTGAACCTGGTCCTTATGAAGACCTTTGGGGTCCCACTGTACTGAGTTTGATGCTAATGATGGCAATTTTGGCCAACTTTCTTTTGAAAATTTATTCTATGAATTAATTCAAATGGTATAACAGTGGAAAAATAAGTTGAGTTTTGATTTTCGTGCACGAACCTTTTTTATGATTGGGTTGCAACACGTCATCAAACATCGGTAGAAGGGATAATTGAATTATTTTTGTTTTTCAATTCTCTTCGTTTGAAATATATGATACTTATAGAGGAAAACTTTGAAGGCGAAACGCTAACTCCCATTCGTGGTAAGATGCCTTACACTTTCTTTTGTGAGAGTATGATTTTGGGGTAAGTGATCGAAATGTGAACTTGAAGCTTTGCTTCATCCTTTCTCCACTTAGAATTCACCAAGACTATTTGGAAAACTAATGACCATAACGCAACAATCATAAATTAATGATATCTCATGTCTTATAATTTAATTTGTCAACATCTATTCTTGTAACAATTTTATCACATAATCTAGAACTCGTGCTCTTCATCAGTGATTGGATTGAAAGAGAAGTAGGGGCTAGATTCGAATACTTTTTCCTATTTTTCAACCAATAGTTCCAGGAATTTTCATTTGCCTCTCAAAAAAAGAGCTCTCGGTATTTCGACTGGAATTGACGCATCGTAAATTTTGTAAATAGGATTTACCCAAATGAAGATAGTATTAGAGCAGAGCTAGTTTCGTGTTCTGAAAAACAGGTGAGGCTTGACCGTTTATTTGCTACAAGTTGACAATTACGTGCTGGTAGATCATTCGATCGATATCCTGTCATGCACCAAACTTAGTCAACTTGTTGGAACTTATTCAACTCGTTTGCGTTCATCCTGCCAAAACGTTTGGGGAGGTTCTCTGATCTTCGAGGATATTGTACAAAGGCTGAACCTGCAGAACATGGACGATCACAAGCAATCTCACGCGATGTCATTGTCCCAACAAAAACGCCAATGGTGGAGGTAGGATTCAAAAGGAAAATCCGCTGAGAAATAAGATTCAGCGGGACATGCAATTATTGTATAGGACATGACCATATAAAGGCTGATTGTTGGGGTTAGGAAGAAAATAAGTCGAAATTACCGAAAGGTTACGTGATGAAGATAAACAAGGAAAGGCGCCAGTGACAATAATCTAGAAAGAATAGTGTTTTCTATAGCTTCAACTGATTTCATTTCTCGTACTGAGGAGATCTTCGATAAGCAGGAAATTCTGGATTGATATCTTTGGCGTGGACGAAATCTATGATCCTCATGTACCTCTTCAACAGAAAAACGACTTGAAGAAAGCAGAAGCAAGAACACTGCTCTCCTTTCATTCGATATCTCGGTAAAGAAAACAAAACTGCAGAGACAGCGTTTTGTTTAGAGGGAGAGAGCCTAAATAAGAGGGAAAGTTAATAAATCTCTCTTGTAAAACATGTAAATACAACTAAATTAGACAAATTCAAATCCGTTCAAAGACACCCTACGCGCAACCACAGTCATCAAACAACAATTCAAACTTTCAACATTTTTTATTATACAACTAAATAATCAGTACATAATATATATATCACGCTGAGCAGTTGAACAGTCAACCATGAGTGATCGCGATGACCTCCTCAATAGCCCCGACTCATCCCCAGCGGCACCTACTCGACGCCGATTACGAACAGGGTCATCATCACAGTCTTCGGTCGATGACGATACATTGCCTGCATCTCAACGTCGTCGATTGGCGTTTGCGGCTCGTCGCATCGGACTCGATCGTATTGATGCCGATGGAAACGCAGATGAAGAAAATAATAATGATGGAGATGGATATGGTAATGACAATGTCGGCGATGGTGATTTATCTACAAATAGTGCCAATGACGATGTCGTTGAGGGTGGATACAATAACACGACGGCATATTTCGAAGAGGAAGATGAGGGGGAAAATTTGCAAGATACGGCAGCATCGGATTATCAGGAGATTACTGCATTGGACACATACGACGCTACGATGGTGGATGATCGGCAGTATGATCGTATGACGAATGAAGAAAGGAGGAGAGCAGAGGAGGAATTGGATCGATTGTATGCTAGGAGAAATGAGGCGATGTATGGCGATACTGTCGAAGAAGGTATGTCATGCTCATATTGTGGTTTCGAATATTTAAGGATGAAAATATTTTGAACATCTCGATAAATATGTTTATGAAATTTTGAAATTTTGAAATTTTCTAGAGGACGAAGATCGAGTTAGACGTCGTGCCCAGTTCGTTAGTGGTACCGATGCACCAATGGACGAAGCAGCTTTGGATGAACTAGATGAAGATGCCCGAGAAGACATGGACGACGAGGTTAACTTGGAAGCGTTCGACGTGCCCCTTCGTGAATGGTTAGCCCAAGATCGTACACGACGTGCTGTCCAAAAACGCTTCAAAACCTTTTTAAATTCCTATTCGTCCGCTGACGAAGATCGCACTTCCAACAGACGCATCTACGTCGATCGCATACGTTCCATGGCAGCACAGAACTCCAGCTCCTTGGAAGTGTCGTACCTTCATTTGATGGACCGTGAGGTCATCCTTGCTATGTGGCTTGCGGATGCTCCAAAAGACATTTTGGATATCTTCAATGAAGTCGCGACTCGTGTGACGTTGCAATGGTTCCCCCAATACGGCAACGTTACCGATGAGGTACACGTGCGCATCAGCCACGTTCCAGTCAGTGATTCTTTGCGTAATCTACGAAAGGCCCATTTAGGTTTACTTGTCAAAGTCAGTGGCGTTGTAACACGTCGAACTGGAATTTTTCCACAATTAAAACTGGCCATGTACGACTGTGTCAAATGTAAATTTTTGCTGGGGCCGTTTCGCATCATGGGAGAAGAAACGCGCAGCAACTTTGCTCCAGGAAGCTGTCCATCTTGTGATTCTGAGGGTCCATTTAATATCAACGCAGCTAAGAGCAGTTATCGAAATTATCAACGAGTCACACTGCAGGAAACACCAGGGTCGATTCCACCTGGACGCGTACCGCGCGTCAAAGAAGTGAAGTTAATGAACGATTTAATTGATAGAGCACGACCTGGAGAGGAGATTGAAGTAACTGGCGTGTATCAACACAGTTACGACTTTTCGTTGACGCAAAAGAGTGGCTTTCCGGTTTTTCATACACACATCGCAGCGAATCATATTTTGAAACAGGTCTGTTCTATTTTGCTACTTTGCTGTCTTGGGACTAACTACAAAAGCTGTCTTTAGTTTAGATCTTTTACATTATCGTCTTATTGTTTAACCTTATTCTATTAGGAGGATGTCATGGCAGTTGCTTCATTGACGGAAGTGGACAAACGTGCCATACTAAAGTTAGCGAAGGATCCTAATATTGGCAAGAAAATTATACATTCCATTGCGCCCTCAATTTACGGTCATGAACACGTTAAGCGCGGTATTGCCATGTCACTCTTCGGTGGTGTACCGAAAAATATTGGGGACAAACATCGCATACGCGGGGATATCAACGTCCTTTTATTAGGTTTGTGTTATCAATACGATCGCGAAGCTTTCGAAGTTGTTGAGTAAATTGTCCAACCGTTGTTTTCTTTTGCATTCCGCCCTTTAGGTGACCCAGGTACGGCGAAAAGCCAAGTTTTGAAATATGCGGAAAAAACGGCACCGAGAGCAGTATATAGTACAGGAAAGGGTGCAAGCGCGGTTGGTTTGACAGCTGCCGTGCGAAAGGATCCTATGACACGGGAATGGACGTTGGAGGGTGGAGCATTAGTGCTAGCAGATAAGGGTTTGTGTCTCATCGATGAATTCGATAAAATGAATGAACAGGATCGAACTTCCATTCACGAAGCTATGGAACAACAGAGTATTTCTGTGTCGAAAGCTGGCATCGTTACTAGCTTGCAAGCACGTTGTTCGGTGATTGCAGCGGCAAACCCCATTGGTGGTCGGTACGACTCGTCGAGCACATTGACAGAAAATGTGGAATTGACTGACCCGATTTTGCAGAGATTCGATGTTCTGTGTGTATTGCAGGATACGGTAGATCCTGTAGCGGATGAACGGCTAGCCGAGTTCGTGACTTCATCTCATATGAAATCGACTCCAACGATGGAGATGCAGAGTCATGGAAGTGGGGCAGGTATGGCTACCGCATTGCAGTCTCAGGAACTCCACGAGAGGGAAACGCAATCTCTTCAAACGGATGCGGATCATATACCGCAACATTTACTTCGAAAATATATTCAGTACGCTCGTGCTTTTGTTCATCCTAAACTAGATGATTTCGATCAAGAGAAAGTCGCCAGCTTGTATGCTGCTTTGAGAAAAGAGTCCGCTTCCTCTGGTGGAGTTCCCATTGCTGTTCGTCACATAGAGAGTCTGATCCGAATGTCAGAAGCCCATGCAAAAATGCATCTTCGGGAATTCGTTCGTGAAGATGATCTTGATGCTGCCGTCGAGACAATGTTAAGTAGCTTTATCCAAGCCCAGAAGTTTAGTGTACAGAGGGCGCTGACGAAGTCGTTTGCGAAGTATTTGACTACATCGTCAGATCGTTCGCATCTATTACTACATATTTTACAGGAACAATTCAAACAAGAATTCGTTTATTTAAACATGCGCAAACGTGACACGAATTTTATCGAAGTGTATGTCGAAGAATTCGAGAACCGCGCAAGAGAAAAGCGTATTTACAATGCTCGTGAATTTATTCGCTCAACAGAATTTATTGAAGCGGGATATTCGTTGAGTGAAGATTCCAAAATTATAACACGTTCTTACTGAATAATGATAGAATTGAGAAATCTCAAGATTAAATGCATTGAACTAAACTTATTCCCAATGTTTTCAATTGAAAAACTAAGCTACACTCTATAAAAAGTTAATTGGTCTTCCTTGACAATAGCAACAGGATTCACTTGGAATAGGTACACTTTCTCCACATAATTTTATTGCACAAATATTATCTGCGTTACTTGAATCGGTGCCTACATCAGGACATGTTAGCGAGGCACCAAGAGGAATAACAGAGGAATTGTCATCGTTCGTACAACGGTAAAAAGCGTCTTCGTAACAGGTTTCTGTGGGTAGATTGGATGGGGCGCGAGACGGCATGTCGCTTGGTTCTTTAGAGAGAGATGGTGTGCTTGATGGCTCTGACGAAGGAGCTACACTGGGAATACCCGTAGGATCAGTACTAGGGGAAACAGAAGGGAAATCTGTTGGGGTCGAAGTAGGGCTGATAGAAGGTTCTCCAGATGGAGGGATACTCGGAAGCGAACTTGGTGTCAACGATGGGTTGGTTGATGGTAGTGATGTTGGCATTTGACTAGGGAATGTGCTTGGCGTATCACTTGGTTTGGCGCTTGGTATCTTAGATAACGTAGGTGAGACAGTTGGTATATTAGTTGGAGATGAGCTTGGAAATGCACTGGGTGCTAAGTTTGTTCCACAGGTAGTGCAACACTCACACGTAACTTCAAAGTTATTGTCGCAGTCGGTAATAAATTGAAGCAACTTTCCATCGCTATCTTCCACAATATCACAAACGCCACCCATATCAAAGTTATATGTTCCAGAAATCTCGTTACTTTCCAAATCAAGCAACCTCAAATTTCTGAGCTGCGAAAACGTACCTGGGATTGTGCCATAAATGCGATTGTGCCCCAACTCCAGAACGCGTAGTTCAACTAAATTGGACAAACTTGGAGGGAGAGTACCACTCAAGTTGTTCCACCAAAGATCAATCTTCGTCACATCGCATCCAACTTCACATCCACTGTCTTCGCAACTAATGCCATACCAATTACAGAATGGGTCTAAAGAATTTGTTTCTGGACTCCCACTCAACCATGCTTCCACTCCGTAAAGCCTTCTTTCGTTGTTTTCTGCTACTCCGTAGTCCCAATCACATCCATTCATAGAAATATAGAACTCAACAAGAACTAAACACGTTGTCTTTAAATTATATCCATCGCATGAAAAATCACTTGGAACTTCCGTTACACATGCATCTGTTGGCATAAGACTAGGAATAGGAGAGAGAGTGAATGGAGCAGCTGTTGGTTCTGCCGTGAGGAATATAGATTCTGCGCAATAGGTGCAACATTCGCAAAGAACGGATAAGTAATTCGTCTCTTCGCAATCGGAAACTAAAACTTCTAAAGATAAGCCTGGCTGTGTATTATCTGAAGGATCGCACAGTTCCGTAGGCATCTTTCCGTTGTTTGCATTTTCGGTGAAGTTGTACGAGTTACCCACTACATTTAAGACTTGCAGTTCATTCATTATCCCAAATTGTGTGGGAATTACTCCAGACAGATAGTTATGTTGTAAAACAACTTGCGTCAGATGGTACAAAATTCCAATTGTATCTGGTATGGTGCCCTAAAAACATTTGTCATTGAGGTCACAATTGTGAAGTAAACAAATGGTATGATATCAATAATTCACACTTACGACCAAATTGTTTTCACTCAAATTTATCTCTGTTACTTCAAATCCACCATTTCCGACTATATCGCATGTAATGCCATGCCACGTGCAATAAGTTTTATCACCATACTCCGCCTGGAGATGGCGTGATGTTCCTCCTACATCCCCGTCTTTTAGCCAACCGTCCTGAATTTGCCAATTGCAGCCGTCAGTGGCCTGAAATAAATCTTTAAGAGCATCACAGTCCTGATCAATGCAGGTGTATGTATTGAGTAATGTCTCGCATGAAGTTGGTGCCATACTTGGCAATAAGCTTGGTGAAGCATTAGGTAAAGCACTGGGCATCATGCTGGGAGTGGAGGAAGGTCCTGACGAAGGCATTTTGCTTGGGTTAAACGTTGGCAGTAAAGTCGGGTTAGAAGTTGGCAATAACGAAGGAGTTACACTTGGTCTTAGAGTTGGAAGTTTAGTTGGGATAGAAGTAGGCACGGCCGAAGGTGCTTCACTTGGTTTAAGTGTTGGAAGTGATGATGGAGTAATTGAAGGCGACGTAGATGGAGTCGAAGTCGGTTCAATACTTGGAATGGAAGTTGGTGCCGTCGATGGAAGAAAAGAGGGATGAGCAGATGGTTGTAAAGAAGGAGTCACTGATGGCGTACTAGTCGGGGTTGAAGAAGGCTCGCTAGAAGGCGTAAGCGTAGGAAAAAAAGATGGGACATTACTCGGAAGACTTGATGGAACTTCGGAAGGAAATGAAGACGGATATGAGGACCTGTTAGATTTGCTACCTGATTTGCTGCTTGATCTATGTCGATCGATTGCTATAATGGATTCTTCCATACCCAATGGTGCAAAGGACGGTTGCCCACTTGGGTATAAAGTTTCAACCTTCTTATCCATGGTGTCTAAGTTAAAATTCAATATACCCGCACGAGTTTCTTTTCTAATATCAACCATGCTCCCAGTACGCAACTTTTCCATACGTCGTTTCAGATGTCTACGGTTGTTTCCTTGTGGGTTATCCCCGCTTTGTTCGAAAGAACTGATTGAACGCCTCACATTTTGTTCTTTAGCAGCTACCGTTGTTGAAACGATTAGGAGCAATGCCTGGTATACCTTCATTGTTGACTTTTTTATTTTGAGTAAAAATATTCGGTTAGATAAGAGCTTTCTATCCGTTTTTATACGTTTCGTAACAAAAATTTGAATTTGTAACTTTTTTGATGATGATATTTCAAATAGATCAGTTAGGCGTTGAGTCGTCCACAAATTTATGTCGAGGTTTTTAGGTAGATTGAACCCTTTTTCGTTGCGTTGAGTTCGCAAAATTTGTGTAGATGTACACACACGCATACTTTGCGAGCATACCTTATATGACTTACGAACTGATATTTTTGAAAGCTTTATTAATACATGTACATGTGTTAATACATGTACATGTAGATGTATTATAAAAACCAGAAAATCTTGACTTGTCCACGACCTTGATTGATTCTCAAAAACTTATAAACAAAGTTCGGGAAACAATCTTTCCCGCTTGATGGCTATATCGATTTAATATCTAATGTCAGGAGAAAATGTCAAGAACTGTCACCACTTTCTCAAATCATCTGTCATCGTCGACGGTCATCGTCATCGCCCGTCCACTGTCCACTTGTGACTTGTGACTCTAACGTCTTCTACAAAAGTCTCACTTTGTTAACCGTTTTTCGATTATTTTCGCTTTTGTAATGCGACCTAGGTATTTTTGCCATACTTTTAGTTGTAATTTCTAGGGAGAAATTAGGTCGCAATACAAAAGTCTCGCTTTTTGCGAGACTTTTACGAAAGTACCTACATACATGTTAGGTCGCAATTACAGGTATCCTACACACAAAAAGAAGTTAACAAAATAAAAGCATACAGAGATTAAAAAAAGTAGAACTCAGCCCACATCACATCAATTATACTAACATCATGTCATCAATAGTTTCTCAACGAATGTCACTGGACATTTTGCATCGCATACGTTGGTTCGATAAAAAGATGATTCACTAAAATACTGTGCTACTTTTGCGAAAAAAACAATAACCAAACGATTACTGGCCTCTTGAGTGGTTATAAAAGAAAGAACATGCTAGTATGGTTTCACAATTTTTCAGTTGGTGCGTTGGACTCAACAAAAGTCCTATACAACAAAAGCAAGGCAGACAATAAGGGTGAAGGGTTACACCAAAAAACTTATACGCCTAGATGTTGTAGTACAATGAATGATAATGAAGCGAATGTTCGAATATATTTATGTATATCTTATATTGATTTAAATTTATCTTGAAAAACTTCATGCTAATTCTTGGACATG
>Ga0209092_10003815_pt1 | contig 12847 bp, 12 predicted proteins | sample FraStrMetagenome_FD_187446 | JGI IMG/M metagenome (GOLD analysis project Ga0209092, IMG submission 187446) | Marine eukaryotic phytoplankton communities from Arctic Ocean - Fram Strait ARC3M Metagenome (SPAdes) (version 2) | ecosystem: Environmental > Aquatic > Marine > Oceanic | place: Fram...
CCGATCGCCGGTGAGTGTGAGGTGAAGAACGTGCAGGCAATGAAGATCATGGATCTGTTCGGCGTGGGCGGTTCGTTTTCTGAATTCTACCTGTCGGACTTCGTCGACGATGTGGTTTACCTCGGCCACGACGGCCCGGCTCACTTTGCCATCTCTCAAGGCAGTGTCGCACTCGTGCCGCTATCGGTTTATCACGGTAAACCCGGCAAAGGGCTGTCGATTCAGATGACAGTGCAACACGGCCCAGTGACGCTCCTCTCAGTAGTAACGCGCCGCGATGGTTCCGTGCTGTTGCAAGTGGCCGAAGGCGAATCCGTGCCAGGGCCGATTATGCAAATTGGCAACACCAACAGTCGTTACAAATTCAGTATTGGTGCCAAAGGATTTATGAACGACTGGTCCAAGGGCGGGCCGTCACATCACTGCGCGATCGGTGTGGGGCATATTGGCAACAAGATTGAAAAGCTCGGTGAGCTGCTGGGTATCGAAGTGAATCGAGTGTGTTAGTGAGTTTTTCGATGATTGATTCTTCGATGGAGTAGCCGTCAATTAATTGCACAAGCGGTTTAGTTGGCTTCACGCTTCGTAGAACTGTGACTGTGTAAGCAGTGCGGGCCAAAGTCTCACGACTTCGGCTACGAAAGAAATGATGTCAAATAGTCGCCGAAGTCGTGAGACTTTGGAGCAGTGCCTTGGATTCTGGTATATTAGGTAGCCGAGGTCGTAAGACCTTGGAGGCTGTTTATCGATTGGCTCGCTTAAAGGCGCGCAATGTGTTGTGCATCAGCATTGCGACGGTCATGGGGCCGACGCCGCCCGGGACGGGGGTGATGTGTGCGGCTTTGGCGGAAACGGCCTCGAAGTCGACGTCGCCAACGAGACGGTAGCCGCGCTTCTTGCTGCGGTCCTCGACTCGATTGATGCCTACGTCGATCACGGCGACTCCGTCTTTGACCATGTCGGAAGTTACAAAATTTGCTCGGCCGATTGCGGCGATCAGCACGTCGGCTTGGCGAGTGATACTTGGAAGGTCGGCGGTGCGGGAGTGGCAGACGGTGACGGTGGCATTGCCGGGGCAGGCCTTTTGCATCATGAGTAAGGCGGCAGGTTTGCCTACAATCTGACTGCGGCCGAGCACGACGACGTGCTTGCCTTCGGTTTCGATGCCACTGCGCTTAATGAGTTGGACGATACCGGCAGGCGTGCAGGCGACAAAGCCGCTGCTGTCTTCTTGGCAGAGTTTGCCGATGTTGACAGTATTAAAGCCATCGACGTCTTTGCCGGGCAGGACGCGGTTGAAGGTCGCGGTCTCGTTGATGTGCTTTGGGAGCGGTGCTTGGATCAGGATGCCGTTGACGTCGGCATCGGCATTGAGCGCATCGATTTGAGCGAAGAGCTCTTGTTGAGAAATACTTTCGGGGAGCACGTGCATGCGGCTGCCGATACCTATTTTTGCGGCAGTCTTTTCTTTTTTACGCACGTAAGACACGGAGGCCGGGTCTTCGCCGACGCGGATCACGGCGATGACTGGCTTCTGCCCTTTTAGCGCGCTGACTTCAGCCGTCAGTTCTTCGATGATTGATTCTGCGATGGAGTTGCCGTCGATTAATTGCATAAGTGTTTAGTTGGTCTTGCACTTCGTTGAACTGTGGCTGCGTAAGTTTAGAAACTGTGCGGCAAACTCGATTCGTTGTGCGTAGTCGCCATAGCTGAGAACTAGATGTGTGCCCAGTAGTGTGTCTAGGACGCGTTGGGAAGATTCCACGTGTAGGCGTATCTGGGTATGGCAGGCGGGGAGTTTGGCTTTTCGCTCTGTCATGCCGACGTAGCAGACCACTTCCTTGGTGTTCACTCCGATGCGGGTGGCGGAGGCGACCAGTCCTTCCGGTAGCACGACTTCTGGTGAGACGCCTCGACCGCTCTCGTGGTGACGCATGAGTTTGTAATTCAAAGCTGTTCCGCAGGCGCAAGTAGGTGCGGTGCAGTGGGTGAGGTCGATGCTGTTGTCGGCATGGATGATTGGATTGCTGACCCAAACGAAGTCGGCCCCCATGGCTTTGAGCAGGTAGAGCGTGAGCGCGGCGTCGAGGTCGCCTTCGCAGGCGCCGATATCACTGGCCGAATCATTCAATGCGCTCAAGGCGAGGCAACTAGTGGTGTCGATATCGCCGATCATCGCAAAACATGCCATCGAGAGGCCGTCGGCCTGATGCGCGTCGAGTGCGCGGCGCATCGCGATGGTCACTTTGCACGCTTTGAGGATATCGCTGTAACTGATATTGGTCAGGCTGTCGCTACGCTCGTTCCATCGTTGCGCTTCGGCTGTTGCCTCTTCGTCGCTGATGGTTTCGTAAACTTTGTAGAGTGAGTCGCGCTCAACAGGGATGACCGTGCTGCCGATTGTCTCTGCAATCGTTTTGGGGTCACGACAACTGTTGATCACCCAAGGCTCGGTTTCGCCGACCTTGAGGAAACGTGCCGCTTTCAAGCGGGAGGCCGCTTGCCAAGAGCAGGCGTAATCGTGCACTTCCTGCAGCGCGCAGAGCCAACGCACCTGCTTGCCTGCGATGCGGCAGGCGGCGAAGAAGTCGGTGCTGGAGGGATGCGCATTGGCGTGCATCAACTGTCCGGAAAATGGTAGCGGTAGGGCCTCTGGTAAGTAGGCGTTGAAAACCGCGAGCTGCTGCCGCGATTGGCAGACTTGTTTCATCCAAGGCTGCACACCGCCGCTCAGGGCGACCACGATGCAGGGCGCATCGCAGTCGCTTTGAGCGTCCAAGTCGGCAGCTGCTTGTGAATCAATATGAGTGACAATCCAGCCCGTGTTGGCGCTGATGCCCATGGCGGCTTCGACGCCTTGGAGGGCGTCGGCACGTTTCTTAGCGTCGGGCCAATAAACTGGCGACGCGAAGAGATAGACCGACATCGGGTAGGCCGTGGACAACTGTTTTGTGTAACTCATAGGTGTGAATCTGTGCGTCTATTCTTAGTTGAATAGAATGGTCTTGTTGCCGTGCACGAGCACACGGTCTTCCAAGTGGTAGCGCAGGCCGCGGGCGAGCACGGTGTTTTCGACGTCTTTACCCAAGCGCATCATTTCTTCGATGCTGTCGCTGTGGCGCACACGCACGACGTCCTGCTCAATGATTGGGCCGGCATCGAGATTCTCCGTGACATAGTGGCAGGTCGCGCCGATCAACTTGACGCCACGCACATCCGCCTGATGGTAAGGCTTGGCACCTATAAACGACGGCAGGAAGCTGTGGTGAATGTTGATCACTTTGTGACGGTATTTCGTGCACAGCCAAGGCGGGAAGATCTGCATGTAGCGGGCCAGCACAATGGTATCTGGATCTACTTGCTCAATGATCTCTGCAGTCTTCTCAAACGCAGCTTGTTTGGCATCCGCCTCTTTGGGCACCGGCACGTAGTGGAAGGGTATACCATACCACTCGACCAGTTCACGCAGCTTCTCGTGGTTGGAGATCACGCAGGGAATGTCGATGTTTAGATCGCCGACCTTCCAGCGGTGCAGCAGATAAGCCAGACAGTGGTCGAACTTACTGACCAGCATCACGACGCGCTGTTTCTTTGAGAGATCGGTCAGTCGCCAGTCCATCTGCAACTCATTCGCAATCGGGCTGAAGGCCGATTTGAAAGCGCTGACTGACTTTTCTGTATCCAACAATTCAATACCATAGCGCATGAAGAAGGTCTTACTGCGCACATCCTCATATTGGTTGGCTGCCGTGATGTTGGCGCCCTGGTCGGCGATAAAGCCGGCCACGCGGGCAAGGATGCCCACGTGGTCCGGACAGCTGGCGACCAGACGCAGATGCGTGTGGTTAGTCTTCATTGAGACGTCCGTAGGATACAGTTGCGCGTATGTTGGTTTGCACGTGGCGCTCAACGTTCGGCTTCCTCGAGCCGCCGTCTTCTTCGCCCCAGACCACAGTCACTTCGGTGCCGTCGGCAACCGACTCATCGACCATCGCCAGCGAGAACCAGCTACGGATGTTGGAAGTGTAGACAGTGTAGGTGGACAGACCGACGACGGAGTCATCTGCCAGGATCTTGTCGAAGGGCAGGGTGGAGTAGTAGGCATTGGGCACTTCCATATACTTGAAGCGATCACCTTCGCCGAGTTGGCTCTTGAACACCTCCTGCACGTCTTCGTCATTCCATCTCAGCCAGACCTTGCGGCGGTGTGGTTGATCCACCATTTTTTCAAGGGCTTCACGGCCAATGAAGTCGTGGTCAAAGTTGATGTGTTTGCCATAGCCGAGATCCCATGGGGTCTGATAGTAGTCTTCGATGTTGTCGGAATAGAAGCTGCCACCGAGCGAGGCGTTGGCCTCGAAGCCGCTTTCGCTGAGCCATTCGCGGTAAGGCTTCATTGCTTCGCCGCTATAGATGGCTGGCATCGGAGAAGGGATCCAGCCACTTTCCGGCGATACGGTGGAGTAGGCACGGCTGCCACCCATGACGAGACCGAACTCCGCACCGGCTTTTTGTAGCGTAGCAAGAATTACATCGCGGTCTTCGACCGGGCCGTGCAGCTCCAGGCCACCCATGCGTGACATGTTGTGGTTGAGCGCGCGCACTTTCTTGCCGGCAATGGTGAGGTCACCGAGATTGAAGAATTTGATCTTCGGGAATTCGCCTTCGTGCACGCTCTTGATCAGGTCGAGGGCATTGGGGCCTTGAATTTGGTAGCGATAGATCAGGCGTTTGCCCTCGTTGCTGACGGTGCGCTCGTCGCGAGTCACCTTGACGTCGTAGCCGCCGGTTTCGGCGTGGTAGTGCACCCAATTTGGCACGGATGGGCGGCCAACGATGCTGACCTTATCCTCGGCATGGCCAAACAGGATGGCATCGCCGATCACATAGCCATCGGGATTGCAGCAGACGATTTGCTTGGCCTTGTCCTTGCCGAAATTTTTCAGCGTGTTGATCGCCAAGTCGGAGAGCAGGCGTCGCACGTCTGGGCCTTCGAAATAGACATCGGTCATGTGGAAGGATTGGTCGAACAGCACGACACTCTTTTGCCAGGCTTCCTGCTCGTCGCGCCAATTGGTATATTGCGCGGGGAAGGGGAAGTCGTAGCCGCCGACTTGTGCGTGGCGCAGCATTTCAACTGGGCTGGTGTGTGCTTGTAGTTTTGCTTCTAGGCTTTGTGTTGTCATAATTATATGTGTGTTAGTATTGATGAAAGTGTAGGTTGCAGGTTAAACCGCAGACGCGTGAAATTGCACACTGGAGCGTGCGCGTGCTTCTTTGGCGCGGTCGCGGATCTGCATCAGGAACTCGTCGATCAGATCGGCAGGCATGCCGAAATTCATGACGTGGATGCCCGCGGCTCCGGCTTCGATCACGCCATCGGCGATAGCAAAGGCCCATTCCAGGCTGGCGCGTTGAAAGTCATCTTGCTCCATGATCTGGTGCAGCGACGGATCGACATAGACCCCCGGTAGGCGGCACAGAATCTGAAAGAGTTTTTTACTGCCGACCAGTGGTAGTGATGGGATGGTGAGCTTTGGATCGTGGTCGCGGTGTTGGCGCACCTGTTGATACCACTCAACGAAGGTGGGCACGTGGGTGATCGCTTGCGTCTGGCAGAATCGGGCACCTGCTGCCCGCTTCAGAGCCAGCCGCTCGACACTAATATCCATCGGCGTCGAAAATGGGTTGGCCGCGCCGCCGAAGAACGGCACGATGCCGAGTCGCTTCTGCCAGTCCTCCATTTGCTGGTTGGCGAAGTGGATCATCTGCGAACTGTCCATCGGGAACCAAGTCTTCTGAGCGACTTTGCGCTCCAGTTTAGGCAGCCAGTCACCGGTCAGCAGTAGGAAGTTTTTATAGCCCATATCCATGGCCTGCTCGACTTCGGTGATAAATTGTTCTTTGCCCTGATCGCGGCCACAGAATTGAATGATCGATTCCACGCCATGCGCCATCACGACCTTGCCGGTCTCGGTCGAATGCAGTGAGGGCACGCCGCCAGCGTTGGTGGTGGTATTGACTGCGTCCACGTGATCACGGGTGCGCTGCATGATTTTCTCGACGCGCGGCAGGCCTTTTTCGGTGAGAGGTGAAGCGATTTCCAGAGTGACGACGAATTCGCCGCGGCCCATTTTGTCGGCCAACTTGGAACTGGCCGCAATGTGGCGGGTGTCGATGAACTCCTGCGGTAAGCGCGTTGTGCGGTCCTTGCCATTGAGCAGATTCACGTAACTGGCAGTGTTGAGGAGTTCCTCTTTCGGAGGCAGGTGGACCTTGTGATTTTTTGTGCCGTGTTTCTTGACCTCGATATTGGTCCACACGCAATCCAGCTCGGGGATCACCTCGCACTTGCCGTCCAGCGTGCCACCGCAGGGGCCGTTGCGCAGGCCCTTGGGGCAGTTCATCGGGCAAATCAACTTGGTATGGGTGAGGATGCATTGGCCGCAGGTTTGGCAGCCAAACATCTTTTCTTTGATCCATTTCTCTGTCTCGTATACGATGCTCATCTTTTTTTGGGGGGAGGTGTTAGTAGAACTGCGACCACTATAGCAGAGTTGCTCAAATTATCTTGGATAAAGCGCCTGAAACCTATTGTATTATCCGGCAATGGAATATGAGAAGACAGGTAAGTTACGTCGGCAGACCGCCGCACGCATCGAGGTGCCGGCGGGGCAAGTGCGTGTATTGGAGAGCCACCATGCCGCCGGATTCGAGATGGATCCAGGCACTTGGTCCTTTCATAAAATCTGTTGGGTGGCTGTCGGCCGCGGGCAGCTTGAATTTTCCGGTCATTCGACGGAGATTCAGCGTAATGACTTCTTACTGTTACCTGCGGATTGGCCACACCGGTTTATTGATGACCCACATGAGTCGTTGACGCTGGTGATGATCTGCGTGGATCACACATTGACAGCGGCAGGTTCCGCATTGAAACCGATCTGGACCGAGGCACTGGGGCAGGGCTCGTTCGGGCAAGCACGCTGCGGTCGATCGGCTTTTCACCGCAATGCATTTGTAGAGGACTTTCGCCGCGGACTGCGCGAGCAATTGAACCGTGAGAGTGGTTGGGAGCTTTCGCTGACAGGGGTCGCGCAAGATCTACTGATTCGGATGGCGCGCGGGCATTGCGTGGCGCGCGAGGCCTTCGAGTCCACCAGTGTCGCTGCGGTGCGTGGCTCGATCGACTATCTGGACCAACACTTTTACGAAGCGCAGCGCATTGAAGATATGGCGGAGCGCTGCGATCTTTCGCCGCGACGTTTTACGGCATTGTTCAAGGCGCAGACCGGACTGACCTTTAGTCATTATCTCAACCAACTTCGGGTCGAATATGCCCAGCAGCGCTTGCAGCAAACCGGACACATCCTGTATGCCTGCTACGAATCCGGCTTCAACGATCCGGCGTATTTCTACCGTGTGTTTAAAAAGCACACCGGGCAGACACCGGGGCAGTATCTAAGTAACGTGGAACGTTGACTTACTCGATAGTAGTGGAATTCTTTTTTTTCGGCAGCTCCAAGGAACCGCGGAGAGCTAAGCATTCTCTACAATGTTGACCGGAATGACCCCTACGGGAAGTTTTCACCCAGTGGCTTTAAGTTCTATTGCGAAGTGGTGGCCTCAGGTCACCTTTTGATGTGCGCGATGAGCTCTGCAAACACTCAAAAACTTTGACTGTTCGACGAGCTATAGATTTCTTCACCGCATGTGTGTCATTAGAGACTATTCCAATTCATAGAGATGAACGTGGAGCAACACTTATATTCAACATTGCCTCAAGCTGAAAATGATCGGCGCAACTATTGGGTATTCCTTTTTGAGGGCGGTTTTTTTGTATTCGGAATCTGTTTTGTGAATATGCAGAGCTTGTTGCCTGCGCTAATTCTTGAGGAAGGCGGACCGAGCTGGGTCGCGGCCTATATGCCGACCATTATGGTCATCGGACTTTTCGGTATTCCAATACTGAATGCCGCTTGGGTGGATCGACTGAGGCAACTCAAGCCCTTCGTTGCACTTACCGGTTTCTTTCAACGTGCGGTCTATTTGATTGTCGGGATGCTATTGCTGTGGGGCGGTCTGAGCGGTTCAGCGGTATGGATTGCGCTGGCTGCGGCACCGCTGCTTTCGGGGGTTCTAGGGGGCTTTGGGGTTGCTGCGTGGTAGCGGCTTTATATGAACTCGGTCCCGCCTAGAAAACGGGCTTCCAATCAGGCGTTTCGCCTGCTGATCGGCGGCGTCACCGGCATCGTAGCTGGGGCGTTAATTGAATGGATTCTAAGTCAATATTCAGGGACTACTGGATACGGACTACTTCATTTATGCGCGGCATTTTTATTATTTGCATCATGGGCAATGCTTTTGCTGGTCAAAGAGAAACCACCAGAAGCTGAGTCCTTAAAGGAATCAGACATAGCAGCCCAAGGCGGTGTTATCACTGCGCTTAAAGGCTATTTCGCAGCTGGACCTTTGCGCAGATCCAGAAGTTGTTTTGTTGGTGCGTTGTTTTTTATGCACGCCTTCAGCCTGATACTTCCTTTCTATGCGGTGACATTACTCACGCGGCTGGATCAACCTAAAAGTTTTTTGGGCATCCTTGCGATGTGGCAAATGGGGGGACAATCGGTAGGAAATCTAGTGGCTGCAGTGGTAGGTGATCGATGGGGCGGTCGCGTGACGTTTGGTTTCGGGTTGATTGCGGTTTGTGTGACAGTCTCGGTCGCTCCATTTGTATTCGACATTTTGTATGCCCAGATTGTCTATGCAGTCTTTGCTATGAGCGTGATTGTTATGCTTATTGGCAAGGATACATTATTGATGGAGTTAAGTCCAAAGAAGGGACAATCGAGTTATTTGGCTGGTATGGCGATGACCACAATGATCTCGATGGTGGTGTATGGTGGAGTTGCACAGGCGATGTGGACTCAGCTCGGTGGTTTCAACGCTTTGGCAGCGACGGTCGTTGTCTTGTGCGTGGTTGCTGTTGGTTTTCTCTATTTTGTCGAAGACCCACGAAGTCCGCGTATAAATCCACTTCTGGCAATACGACGCGGTATTCTACGCGTGTTTCGTTGAACACCGTGTATGAGATCAGTCTTCGGCTAAGTCAGAAGCCCAGCTCTAACAGCCAGCGTTCGGCGAGTGATCGCCATTGTGCGGCGCCTGCTTGTCGTCGGAAGTCGATGCTGCACAGGCCCAGTCCATGTGCACCTGTTGGGAACACATGCAACTCATGCGGGATGTTGTTTTGCTGTAAGGCCATTGCCATCAGGTAGCTGTTTTCGACTGGGACTGCGGCGTCTTCGGCGGTGTGCCACAAAAAAGTCGGCGGACTTTTGGGGTGCGCGTGCTTTTCGCAGCTTAGCGCTTCGCGTTGTGTGGAGTCGCTGTCTTTGCCGAGTAGATTGTCAAAACTACGTTGGTGTCCGAGCGGCCCCGCACTGATGACAGGGTAACTCAAGATGGAGGCATCCGGGCGGGCAGAGATGTCGGCTAAACTGTGATCGGGATCGAGTAACCACTCGGAGCGATCAAAGCCCTGCGAGAGACTGGCGGCGAGGTGGCCACCTGCGGAGAAGCCAATCACGCCGATTCGATTTGGATCAATGTTGAGCGCTTCAGCATTGGCGCGCAACCAACGTAGCGCGTAGAGCGCTTGTTGTTGTGGTTGCGGGTAGATGGTTTTTCCATCGGAAACGGTATATTTCAGCACGGCCGCCGAGATGCCGAGCGAATTCAGCCATCCTGCGACCGGTGGGCCTTCTTGATGACTCACTTCTGCGTAGCCTCCGCCCGGTATGACCAGCATGCAGGCGAAGTTCTCACCGTCTTCGAGGAAGGAGGGATAGAGACGTGCTTGCGAGAGCACTGGGTGAGTTGAATGCAGAGCTTGTGAGGGTTCGTTAAACATCAGCTACTTCATACATGGGATGATAATTCTGTCGATCCCCGTTTGAAGTTTGTCGTTGGGCTCTTCAGTGAGAGTTTTGAAAAGTTTAATGATCGCACAAATATCATCTCCTAAGGTTGAAAGGAGATGATTCTTGTGGCTCAATTTGTTCATGAATGAGTCGTCTAGTCCATTGTCTAATTTGAGTGAGGTGCGAGGGATTCTCTCTCGCATTCCGTTTATGGGAGGGATTGAGGGGGATGCTTTTGAAAGTATGTATGGCTACTTTGAGCATACAGCCTTTAAGGCAGGAGAGTGTATTATCCGTAAAGGAGAGTCGCCAACGCACATTAACATTATTCAATCGGGCAGAGTGGACCTTCGTCTTGCTGATGAGGCAGTTGACCTGCGGAAGCGTGAGTTCTCCGTAGGGGATCATTTTGGTGAAGTTGCGATGCTGTCGATGATCAACGACAACGCGTCATTTTTTGCTGTAGAAGACTGCCAACTAATCGCCTTCTCGCGAAAGTCACTAGCGCGGCTGAGCCGAGAAGAGCCGCTGATTTTTCGTCAATTGATGCTCAACCTCGCTCGTGACCTCGCGCGCAAGGTTCAGTATTCAGACGAACTGATGCTGCGCGGTTCAGACGTTTAGGCGTTGTCGCGGTGTCTGCCCCGAAGGCAGCGGTCCTGGAATGGCCGTGTAATCAAGCAGCATTCTTTTTCAGAAAGGGCGCTGCAAGAAAAACTTCTTGTAATTTCGGAGTCGGCCTCCCAAAATACACGGTATGTTGAGTCGAATAATCGCAGGCAAGCTGAAAGAGGTGATCCCTAGAGTGCCAGCAGTTGCGCTTCTTGGGCCTCGTCAAATAGGCAAGACCACTTTAGCGCAAGTGGTGGGCAATGCGCATCAATCGCTCTATCTGGACCTTGAGTCACCTGAAGATCTATTAAAATTACGAGATCCTCTCTCTTTTTTTTCGATACATAGTGATAAGCTGATTATTTTGGATGAAATTCAGCGTATGCCTGATTTATTTATGATCTTGCGTGGAGTGATCGACAAAAATCGTCAGAGCGGGAGGCGGGGAGAACAATTTTTGCTGTTGGGCTCAGCATCCATGGATTTGATGCGTCAGTCTTCAGAAAGTTTGGCTGGACGGATTCATTATCTCAATATGTCAGGCTTAAACATTTTAGAAGCGTCTGGTGATGACAACAAATTGTGGCTACGTGGTGGATTTCCAGATAGTTATTTGGCTGACTCAGATAGTCATGCGATGCAGTGGCTCGAAATGTTGATACGCACGTATCTTGAACGAGATGTCCCACAGCTGGGATTTCGCATCCCAGCGAATCGTTTAAGGAGGTTATGGACGATGCTTGCGCATCTTCAGGGGGAGAATATTAATTACTCTAAACTGGCTTCTAATCTAGAAGTGGATGGTAAAACAGTCACTCATTACCTGGAAGTGCTGGTTGATTTATTGTTGGTTCGGAGGCTGGAGCCTTGGCATATCAATGTGAAAAAGCGGCTGGTTAAATCCCCTAGGTTTTATATTCGGGATAGCGGTATTTTACATCGATTGCTTGGAATCCATGATCATGGTGCCTTGCTTTCTAATCCTGTTTTGGGGAAAAGTTGGGAAGGTTATGTGATGGAAAATATTTTATCGATTTTGCCAAGCAGTGTTGAGCCTTATTATTATCGTACATCTGCAGGCGCCGAAATTGATCTCGTCTTAAAAATATCAAGTACGGAGTTATGGGCAATTGAGATTAAATATGGTATGGCGCCCAAGATTAAGCAGGGCTTTCATCAAGCTTCAGCTGACATTCAAGCCAGTCATAAATTTGTTGTGTATGGGGGGGAGGATGAATTCCCCATTGAGCGGCAGACGACTATGATCTCTCTGGAGAAGCTAATGCATAAACTGCTCGAAGCTTGCCCTTAGCGCACCGGTCCTTGAATGGCAGATGGATCGAGTAGCATGAGAGCAATGGAGATGCAGTAGAGCACGAGGCCGATACAGAGGATGATGCCGCCAATTTTGTAGGCTTTGGTCTTCCGGTTGCGACGATGCAGGGTTTCTTGCAGTGCATTTTCAGGGTCTTGGTCGAGGAAGACCGTCACCCAGCGCACACGCATCACACGCAGGAAGACCCAAATGGCACTGCCGAGGGAGACGAATAATCCGGCGACGAGAAAGAGTTGTGCCAGCGTGCTGCTGCCTGCGATGAGGCGGCCAGAAAAGCCTGTCACCGTGACGACCATACCTGCTAGACTGAGCAAGACCTGAGCGCGGGTGTAGATCGTGTTGAGGTGTCGTTCGGCCATTTCCAGTGCGGCCTTTAGGTTGCCGTCGCAGAGTTTGAGAATGGCTTTGGCTTCGCTTTCAGTATTCATAATTTTGGGAAGTGTTTATTCTACAAAAACGCCGTCGTTCCTGTTGGAGTCGACGGCGTGTAAGATGCAGTGATGCTTGCTTATTACAAGCGTGGCATCGTCAGGCCGCCATCGACCATGATAACTTGTCCGGTCGAATAGGGGAAGTCGCCTGCTGCGAGTGCGCCGACGGCCTTACCTATGTCTTCCGGGAATCCCCAGCGCTTGGTCACGCAGAGTCCGTCCTCGATCAGAGCATCGTATTTACCAGTCACACCGCTGGTCATGTCGGTCTTGATGACGCCGGGGCGGATCTCGTAAACCGGAATGTCGTATTCGCCGAGGCGTGCTGCGAAGAGCTGGCTCATCATGGCAATGCCCGCTTTGGAGACGCAGTATTCACCACGGTTGACGGAGACGACGGTTGCGGAGATCGAGCCGACATTGATGATGGCATAGAAGCCGTTGTCGATGTCCGCGGCCTTCTGTTTGATCATCCAATTGGCCGCAGCCTGTGAAAGGAAGTAAGGCCCTTTCACATTGGTGCCGACTACGTAGTCGAAGCTTTCTTC
>Ga0209092_10003816_pt1 | contig 12847 bp, 9 predicted proteins | sample FraStrMetagenome_FD_187446 | JGI IMG/M metagenome (GOLD analysis project Ga0209092, IMG submission 187446) | Marine eukaryotic phytoplankton communities from Arctic Ocean - Fram Strait ARC3M Metagenome (SPAdes) (version 2) | ecosystem: Environmental > Aquatic > Marine > Oceanic | place: Fram...
GGATGCTGTGATGGTCGAGTTGTAGGAAATAATGATGGTTGACTTGATGGGTTTTCTGTTGGCATTAGCGATGGCTGACTGGATGGCTCTACCGAAGGATGTTGTGATGGTCGAGTTGTAGGAAATAATGATGGTTGACTTGATGGAGCTTCTGTTGGCATGAGCGATGGCTGACTGGATGGCTGTACCGAAGGATGTTGTGATGGTCGAGTTGTAGGAAATAATGATGGTTGACTTGATGGGTTTTCTGTTGGCATGAGCGATGGCTGACTGGATGGCTCTACCGAAGGATGCTGTGATGGTCGAGTTGTAGGAAATAATGATGGTTGTAACGATGGGTTTTCTGTTGGCATTAGCGATGGCTGACTGGATGGCTCTACCGAAGGATGTTGTGATGGTCGAGTTGTAGGAAATAATGACGGTTGTAACGATGGAGCTTCTGTTGGCATGAGCGATGGCTGAGTTGATGGCTCCACCGAAGGATGTTGTGATGGCTGGATTGTAGGAAATAATGATGGTTGACTTGATGGAGCTTCTGTTGGCATTAGTGATGGCTGACTGGATGGCTCTACCGAAGGATGTTGTGATGGTCGATTTGTAGGAAATAATGATGGTTGACTTGATGGATTTTCTGTTGGCATTAGCGATGGCTGACTTGATGGCTCTACCGAAGGATGTTGTGATGGTTGAGTTGTAGGAAATAATGATGGTTGACTTGATGGAGCTTCTGTTGGCATGAGCGATGGCTGACTTGATGGCTCTACCGAAGGATGCTGTGATGGTCGAGTTGTAGGAAATAATGATGGTTGACTTGATGGGTTTTCTGTTGGCATTAGTGATGGCTGAGTTGATGGCTCTACCGAAGGATGTTGTGATGGGCTTGTGGTTGGCATGAAGCCTGCATTCTGAAGGCAGATTTTATTACCTTCATCGTCCAGTGCATAAGCTTCTGCACCTTCCCCACTATATATTTCTGTACTGCACGCTTGGCAAGAACTTTGTTCTAATTGGTCGTTGTAAGTTCCAGAAGGACAAGCAATACAACTGTTTGATGAATAAGATGTTTGATATGTGCCTAAAGGACAACTTATGCAACTGGCTTGGATTGGCTCTGGTTGATATGTTCCTGGTGAACATACTGTGCATTCGGTATTCTCCTCTAAAGGTGCATATGTTCCAGCGATACAAGGATATCTGTCGAGATCCCATCCACTCTGATATCCTTGCCCTGTTGACTGGCAATCATAAAGATTACCACAACCTTTTCCACATGATTCTGCTCCACCATCCCAATAACATCCTGGTTCACACGTGTCTTGTGTTTGAGAACATAAACCGTTAACTCGAATATCGATAATAGCAAGTAAAATTAAAATGAAGGAACTTCTTTGTAACATATTTTTAAAAATTGTGACCACATTTGACCTTCTTGTGACATTTCCCCCATTTTAGAATCATTCTATTTTTTTAAATTTCATGGAAGGAATATACAAAACACTGAAATTTTATCGCTCCCCCTTTGTAAGATCTCGAGAATGACTACCATAGCAATTCATCCTATAACATCTCCAATGAGCCCTATCAATCCAAAACCTTACTTGGGTGGATACAAAAATAAACAAACACACTCAATATACCACAATGCTACAACTCAAACAGAAGGTCGTCCTTTAAAGGGATGGAAAGATATTTCTAAAATCCGTTCCCGTGATACGCAAACTTATACAATGGTCACAAAATCATCTCAATCCAGTCATAGCGTCGGAACAGATATCCAAGGAACACGTTCGGATGAAAATACATGTCAAAAAGTTCTATTATCGAAATCCTATATAACTTCGGAAGTATTACAAAATAAGAAACTTGAGAGTATTCTTCATATTCAAGCGTTTTGGAGAATGTATTTAGCGAAACACAAAGTTGATAAAATGTTCCTTTGTGAAAGAGATGAAAACATTGTAAGTGTCAAACGAATTGCGAATGTCTCAAAAAATTTCAAAATTAGTGATCATTCATATTTTGTCCTATGAATTTCGTTCCTAAATGTAAAGGATATATCCAATGCCAAAGAGATGCTTACGAACACCTACAATGAATATAGATTAAATGAAATGGAACGACGACTTCATCCACAGTCGAATGACGATTTTGAAACACTTTACACCGAATTAGAAACCTGGAGAAACGAAGAAGCCCAAAAACTCAACTCCATTTTGCCACACCACAGTCACACAACGAAGAAAGGAATGGAACAGGATATTCTCAAGAAGGAAACCACCATATTGCGAAAAATAGAAAAAATGAAACTAGATGCCATGGAAGTACGAAAATCAAAAAGGATTGATACGATGTTAACATTAATGACACAACCTAAAAGATGGAAACTTAGGAATGGAGATACCGCCGAAGTCCACACACCTTTCACAACTCGAGCTGTACATTTGAAGAAACTTTATGAAAATCTCAATGATGATAGTCTTGATGGTGAGTTATAATAAACCCCCCCCCCCCTTGGTGTTGCAAATCCAATATAGTCACTGAATCTTCCTAATTTTTTCTCGACGGCTGACAGTCGATGATAGGTTAACTATATTGTGGAAGATTAAACAGGTTGTATGTAAGGCTGATTGCATTCTAACGCAGGATATATCCGAACTTATCGATAGAGAAGCCGATTTACTCCATAGAGGAAGAAGTATCGAGACACTTGCTGGACTACGAGTTCGATTACGAAACTTATTTCTGCAATACATGGAAGCTCCCGAATTCAACCCCGAAAGTAACCGATTTTTAAGGGTTCCTCGGGAGGTACAGCACTTTGATTGTTTTTGATGTTAGGATTGGCAATCGAAACATGCACACATTAATTAGGATATACGAAATGATAGTTGTATGTGATCAAATGGATGTTTTGTATTCGTTTAGGAAGATGATAGAATTTTGTCCATGATATATAATACCAAATACTATAAATTAGAGTACCAAAGATAAAATGATATTTACTTTTCCATTGACACATATTTTACTTCTTCGTATATGTGGTATTTGGATGCTGTCCCGATTTTGGATGATTGTAGGGGGATGATGAGTTTGGATAATACGGATCTTGTCCTTGAGTATGAGGTGTCACCTGTAGATGAGGATGTTGCTGATGCGGAGGAAGACTATTTGGATTGCGATAACGAAATGCATTGGGAGGATGTTGTTGTGTCATATGAGGTGAAGGACCCATAGTCGGGGGAGGTGGATAATTCATAGGAGCCGGAACATTGACAGGAATGATCATACCAGGACGCATGTTTTCAGGAACCACGACGGCAATGGGATATCCAGCAGGAGTGTGCACCATCATTTGTCTTCCAGGTAACAGAACGGGGGGTATCTGTACTTGAATGGTGACAATTTGTGGTGGATGGCGTGAGAAGTGATGATGCTGAGGACTGGAGTAGGGATTGGGTTGCTGTGTATTCTGATGCAGCGTCGACTGTGTTGGATTATAGCTTTGTGTCTGCTTCGAATTGGAGACATTCATTAATTTATTCATCGAAAGATTAGGAACAGGACTTTGTACTACTGGTTCAGGTCCACGACTGCTAGGAGATGTCAACGCGGCCAAATTGACACCCGATTGAGATGTGGGCTCATTGGAAGTAGTCGAAACCGCATTTGACTCAGTGTCTTTTTTCACTGACTTGGGATTGTAATTATCATGAGCTGATTGTTTCTTTGACTTATTTGGCACATTCTCTTCTTTTTCTTCCTGTGGAATCTTTTTCTCGTCGGATAACTTCTTCGAAACCGCAGCAGCTTTTGCAGCTGCAATGACCTCATTTTCAAGCTGTTCCACACTTTTCGCCACAGTATTTAGATCCACAATTTTTTCTTGATTGGTCGTATCTTGTGATAATAATGAAGAGGGTTGTGGTGGTGGTGGTGGTTGAGGTGTATTCTCTGATATTTGTGTATCGGGAAATAGATCAGATCCAGAAAAGGAAGGGAGAGGAAGTGCTGATGCATCGGGTGGAGACTGAAACGCCGACCAGGCAAAGTTCGAATTTTGTTTCTTTTTTCCTTTCGAGGAGTTATTGGGAGGAGTCTGAAACTGACTGATTTTTTTTCCTTTCGGGTGTTTCTTCTCAGCTTGCTGATACTGTTGCTGTTTTTGTGATGGAGGTTGTGATTTTTGATTTCCAGACGTTGTCGAGGATGATGATGGACCATTTTGAGCCTTGGAGTTCTTTTTGTGTTTCTTGACTTTTTTCTTTTTGGCAGAAGCCTTTGAATCGGGAGAAAATGGTGCGTAGTCACCTCCCTCCTTGCCTTTCACATCATTTTTGGGTGTTTGAGCGTTACTACTTTTCACGCTCATGTTCTTCTTTCCTATTCCTAGCATACCCTTTAAGGCTGCAGTTGCCTCCATAACTTCATTATTGCTCATACTTACGAAGGAGTATGAGTGTTTCCTTTCGTTCTCGCGATCGTGTTTGGAATTCAAACGTATGCTAATCCTTTATTTATTAGGTGGCATACGCGCAATGGTAATCTAAGGCCCAACAGCAGATGGAAGCAATGCTCAAGAGCTTAATAATTAATATCGTAGTACATGACATGTGTCAAATCTTTTCTCACACTGAAATGATTTGTTCCACTCTATATAAATTATGAATTAGCTGAATTACTTACATATATCCATAAATATGTATATAGTGACTTACAATTTAAAAGCTTAAGTATTTTGGTTACCTCTCTATTTGATGAGAAAGAATTAAAAAGAAGATTTTAGTAATTTCTATTCCGATTTTCGCCATGTCATAAATATTTTCATATTCCCAAAGGATTCCAGGGCGTTTTAATTATCCCGAAATTGGAAGTGGGTGCCAGCAGCAGGAGACTCATAATAATTTTTATAAATCGACATCAAATCAGAAACATTCGTCATTCTATTCCATGACTTCAATAGATTGCACATGTCATGAAATCTGTCTTGAAAAAGGATGAAGGGAAATTCTTAGAATGACTAAATGAAAACTATCAATGTTATCCATATTATTGTAAAAGAATAGCTCAAGTATGGAGGTTAACAATTTTTCATTTTACCATTTAAATTCAACAAAACCTTATCCTTCTATTTATATTTATTGTGAATTGTTTGTGGATACTTTTTCTTACTAGAACTAGGACTAGAGATATATTCATTTTGATTATTATTAATTTGAGAAATTTCGAAGTATTTTCCAGTGTGGGAGAAGTCTTCCCAAAGAGAACAATGCATTTTGATAAATAGCACATAGGAGTAACAGAGAATTTCAACATAACTACCGAAGTTTGAAAAACTTGACTTTGGACAAGGATTCTATTCATACGCAAACAAAGAAAAAAATGTATCTTTTAGTGTTAGCTTGTTGTCCGGATAGTTTTCAACCCATGACTGAATAAAAACCGAAAATGGCATTCGAAACAATCCTATTTCCAAAAGAGAATCGTCATCTTTATGATGGAATACATAATCAAAGTCACAATTGTTTCATGGAAAATTGGGTCATCCAAACAAGTGATGTTCTTCTTGATGCGTACGTCTTGTAGCCCTTGTGATTTTATTTCGGCTTTCAAAGACAGAGTAGAATACTGCTGTACAGTCCTATCTCAATATGGAGGATTCACGTACGTGTGGTTCGTTGCAACATACTTTTATCGCTATGCCAATATTTTACTATGAGAGAAAATATTTAAAATGAGTAATGACGTGGTCCTCTTAATTCAAAAAGATGACCCAAATTATTTTGTTCGATGGGGAGAAATGAAAATGCATGTTCAAATTATTTTAATTAGACATTGTAACAATACATCTTCGTTGAGAACGGATAGAAACATCTTTCTCTTATTTTCTATTAGGAGATGCTGCGGTTTCAGGAGGTTACCAACTCTTTTATGTACCCTTGAGACTATTAGACTTATCAAAAGACACATAAAAATGGATTTTAAACAGTTCAGCAAATAAATATTCGAATCACATGATGTAAACAATTCTTTTGGCAAGACTATAATGTCTTTGTTAAAAACTTGTTTAGGGCATAGCAACGTGAAATTATTCCAATCGCGGGAGAAGTACTGTAGCTCAGTTTTATGTCTCGGCGTACGGTAAAAACATATCAGATCTAACATCATAGCTCTAAATATAGTTCTATATACGTACTTAATCAATCCTGCTATGAACTTGATGAAAGATACGAGTGGGTACAGTTCATCGGTACGGTCACAATTGGAAGTGTACGGGGTAATCGTACGTAGAGAGTCTTTAGTCATACTTGTAAGCTATTCAGAATATTCTCTCACATAATCTAAACTCCAGTGTATTTTGAACGTTTATTCTTGCATCCGAAATAATTGATAAAGCAAACATGTCCGAAGCAGCAGCAGCCACCCCTGATTACGAGCCCAAGAATATCCTTCTCACTGGAGGTGCAGGTAAGTTGAAGAATGCAAAGGAAAATATTTCTGAGTGTTTGATTCTGCAAAAATACTCCCGTTGATTTCATTTGTTTCTATTTCATCAAATACTTACGATTTAATTTCATATCTTCCTTTTTTGCAGGATTCATCGGATCTCACGCAGCAATTTTGCTTTGCAAGAAGTACCCCGAATACAACATTGTTGTATATGATGTCTTGGATTACTGCTCTTGCCTTGAAAATATTACTACCGAATTGAAAGATTGCTCTAACTTTAAATTCATCAAAGGAAATATTTCCAGTCCTGATCTAGTATCTTACGCGCTCAAGGAACACAAAATTGATACTATTATGCATTTTGCCGCACAAACACATGTTGATAACTCTTTTGGTAATTCTTTCGCTTTCACAAACGCCAACATCTACGGAACTCACGTCCTCCTCGAGTCTGCTAAAAATTGTGATACTATCAGGCGCTTCATTCACGTGTCTACTGATGAAGTATACGGAGAAGGAGAAGATTTTGAGACTGCTCCCATGCAAGAAGAACATGTTCTTGAGCCTACTAACCCCTATGCAGCTACTAAGGCAGGAGCTGAGTTTTTGGTAAAATCGTACCTTCGTTCTTTCAAACTTCCCTGTCTTATTACCAGAGGAAACAATGTTTACGGACCACACCAATTTCCCGAAAAGCTTATCCCTAAGTTCACTAACCAATTGCTTCGCGATCTCCCCGTAACCCTTCACGGAGATGGCCAAAACACACGTAACTTCCTTTACGTCGTAGATGTTGCCAGGGCTTTCGATGTCATTTTGCACAAGGGACAAGTTGGACACATTTACAACATTGGAGGAGAGAACGAAAAACCCAACGTTCAAGTAGCCAAGGATTTGATCGCGCTTCTTGGAAAGAAAGACAGGGAAGAAGAACTCATCACATTCGTGCCTGACCGTAAGTTCAATGACTTGCGTTACACCATTAACAGCTCCAAACTTCACAAGCTTGGATGGAAGGAAGAGATGAGCTGGGAAGAAGGTCTCAAAACAACAGTTGAATGGTACATGAAGAATACTTACAGATACGGTAACATTGACCAAGCTTTGGTTGCCCATCCCAGAATTGCCTCCTTGGTTCAAAAATAAGCAGCTGTTAGAAGCTAATAACCCTCTCCGCCATTTTGTTCCCACGTCTAATTGAAAGTCTTTATAATGGAAGATATCTCTCTTTTGTTGTCAAGCTTCATTAAAAATATTAATTAAGACTTCATATCAATTTTATATCTCAAAGTGTGTCAGATTGAATTTTATGATAAATTGAGCATTACCAAATCCCTTTTTGATCTATCAAGGGATCAAGGACTTAATATGATCTATTGGTGTCGAATGTATTTTCTTTGATGCTAGGATCAAACATGATTAACTTTATGGATTGCCATGAAAGAAACACAAAACGTAATGTGAAGATTCAGTTAATTGGGAAAAATGATTGAGACGATTGTATCAACTCCTTTTTGAATAGGCAAAGCCAAAACGAGGTAATGTAAAAAAACCTAGTTTTAGTTGCAAATATAAAAAGTGTTTTTCATTTGATTTTTTGCGAAAATTCCCTTACATTGAAAGAATCTGGACATTGATTAGACCATCTCTCGCTATCTGGTAAAGGTGATGAATTGGTGTTGGGTTGTTCGATCACTTTATCTGAATGAAAACTTGTCCTCCTTTCAGTTGTCCAAGATGTTGGCATGATGGAAAGAGAAAGATGGATGATAGCTACATCTCTGTCGTTTTAATTTATTTTTTTTAAATAGAGACGTAAAAAAATACAATATAAAACGACACTTTTCATTGTGTTTGATGAACATCTTGTTGTTCTTAATACAATAGATAATGCATGTTGTTTCGAGCAAATAATGAAAAAATAGAAAATTTCATGAATTTGACAAAAATAACTATTTTTTGAATTAGATGACTTCGCCCGTATACATTACCGTGTTGTTTTCACGTGATATTTCGTCTCCACATCGCAGATCCATTTTAAAATAACATCTACATCATAGAAGCAACATGTTCGATCTCTTTGGAGATCTTCCTACTCTGAAAGGACAACCCTCAAAGAGTGAAAATAGCAAAGACAAAGAAAAGAATGAGAAAGAAAAGCAATCAAAAAGTAAAAACGCCGGAAAAGAGAGCAGTGCATCTTCTGCTACCTCTATTGGTAGCAATAACAATCGATTCTTTCCAGTTCCAACGAAGACAAAATCAAATCCAATAAAATCTATGTCGCTTGTTGGAGCTTTAGGTAATGCTGGGACGACCATGTCGTTTATGCCTGCATCATTGCGGAAAAGAAATCGAACAAGTGTCGGTAATAGCAGTAGTGGAAATATTCATAAGACGGCAACGGGATCAACGAACTCGATGAATGCAAAGAAGAAAAAAATAGAAAACACGATATTATCTGAAGGGGAAAAGACTGACCAGCGTATCAAAAATGATATTGAAATCAAAGAAAATGCTGGGAAATCTGTGATACAATCAATAGACAGAGAGGATAAGCCAAATGTAAAGAATGAGAATAACTTTCAAATTATTCATGATAATAAAGATCAAAACTCCAACCAAATTGGAGCAGTTATTATTTCTCCTAGCAAATCAGATCAAGAATCAGAAGAAATGAGACTGCTACATGCTTCTGTAACAGATAAAAATCGATACGATCCATTGATACCAAATGATCTATTGGCATATCGTGAACGAAAAAAGAATCAACGACGACGTGAGAGATTGGAAGAAAAAGCACGCGAAACTTTACGATTGCAACAGATTATGCGAAAGAAAATTGAAGAGGAGAGAAAGAAAGTGGAAGCTACAGGTGACTACCAAAAGATTATGGAAAATCGAATTAAAACTAGTATAAGTGGAAATGTGGATCGTATATCAAAATTGAAAGATACGGGTATGGGCAGAGGTAGAGGACGTGGAAGAGGCGTTAGTAATTTACCAGCTTGGCTTTTAAAAAAACAAAAGGCAGAGAATTCTGTAGGAAATCAAGAGCTATTGTCAGGAAGTAAAGAAAATAAGAAAGAAAAATCCCCATCTTCATCGAATACCTTGGTATTGTTGAGTAACATGACACCACCTGGCGAAATCGATGATGATTTATCTGGAGAAGTGAAAGACGAATGTGAAATACAATGTGGACCTGTCAAATTTGTAAAAATTATGGACGCGGATGAGAATTACAAACATGTTCGAGTATTTGTGCAATTTACCGAAAGCCAACACGCGGAGAAAGCATCCAATTTTTTTCATGGTCGTAGATTTGCAGATAGAACTATTTCGGCTAGGTTGGTAAACGAACATGAAATATCTCTATAAGAGTTGCATTCACATTTGGAAACAATTCTTGATTTCACGTTGATGTGCTTATTTCTCTTTCATCGAAATACAATACGTTGATGTCAAAATTTTATGTAGTTGCTCACGAGATAATGTATTATTTCATTATGAATTTATGTAATAAAATACGAATCATACCGTTCATGCCTTACGAAAAGATATATCTGAGTATATCGGTCTAACATTTATTGCTGCATGTCGTCCGCTGATAAGTAATGAACTGGAACATAGTATGTAAAAAATCCGATGGCGCCAGGATTTAATGATATATGAATCACCAACATTTCATTTTCTACCATACATAATACAGCTGAACTAGCGGTGCCGCGACCCAAAGCCATGGTAGCTTGCCACTGTAAGCACGCATTTAACTTTTTACTATCAACTTTCATTATTGTTTTGGTTGGGGGGTTTTGATCTTGCGAAGATTTACAGTCTTCAAATCGGGGGATCAAATTACTATAAAATGTTCGTATAGATGCTCCATCGCCATCAATTCTAAATGTTAGTTCTCCAGCCATCGAACCTTCAATATAAACTTTGGTTTGGATTTCGAGACATTTATAGAAATATGAGAAATTAGCATACATTCAAAACTTTTTTGATCGAACCTTACCAAAAAAATACTCACCTTGTGGACTTATTGCTCGTAAACGTTCAATAACAGTTTTTATTGGTCTATCAGATGGAAGCTGAAGCTGAACATCGGGCATTGATATTTGAGGTGGTAAATGATATTGCATGTCGTCTGCTCTCATTATTCGTACAGGTATAGCATGATGAACTTCCACCGAACCTCCAGCTGCGGACGAATCCAGACAAAGACAAGGAAGACCATTTCGTTTCGCAAGCTTCAAAATATTGATAGATCCATGTATCATGGAACTATGATTAACTGAAATGGTTGAGGTTTGATTTTCTTCGCCATTATTGGCAGTACTATTGTGCAAAGGCGCCACAAAGGAAGTATTTCTACCAGAATTGCTAGTGCTGCCACTCTCCAGTATGCTCTGCAATGCCATTTTAAATTGACTTAAATCTATTTCAAATACAATAATATTCTCAGCAGCTGACTCGATACGATGTTCCAGAAAAATGCCATTGTAAGTGTTGTCGCTTTCATCCTTGGTGGTCAATTCTGCAAAACAAATGATACCATCACCATCGCCACCACTTTTAGCTTTAGTCGATATTCGTAGATGATGTGGATCTAAATATATGATTGACCCATGCCCTCCACCATTGCGGTATATAGATTCAGCTACTTCCCCGTTCGTGGCTCGTCGAATGGATATATTATTATTACTGGAACTTGTCCCCGAAAGGCGGGAGATGGGATTTATTACATTGTGCAATAGTTGTACCTGAGATGTTGATAGTTTTGCCTTGAACCGCATGGAAGTATGGGAAATAAAATCTATCACAAATATCCTCTATCTTCTCTATTGAGGAAATGATGCTAACTCTGGATTCTTCTCTAGATTCTATGATGACAGGAGCAACACTAGAAGTTTATTTTCCTCATCAATTTTTTAATAATAATAATAATAATAATAATAAATTTGAATAATGTAAATTGCAAGCACGTACTAAGTACCGTACTCGATACTGAGAATAAAAATATTGAATTTCACAAAAAAAAAGCTCCCATCATACACTCAATAGAGTGTAAAGACCCTTAACTAATCCTAACCATCATTACTTAACATCATTATCACACTTTTCTACTTCACATTAATTCTTTCCATCATCGTTTCATGACGCAAAATTACCCATCAAGATATTTCATTTTGAATTATCAATTGATCTTGGATAAAATGTCTTTAATTTTATCCAGAGTATTCTCATCCCAATCCATAATCATATCACGTGGGTAACGTTTAGACTTTTCTGATTTTATTCCATAGCCATTAATATAATGCCAATTTGTACTTGGACTGTGTTCTCGATGTATCCATTTTGCACAATTTGTATCAACACAAGGTACAAGCTCAATAATAGTTGACTCTGGTTGAGAAAACATGGAGAAGCCTAGTTGTGCCCCATGCATGGAAATAACAGCCCTCGCATTGTGGTAAGTCTGAGCTTGATCAAAGAGAGACAAGGATCCCATATTAGGTATATATTGAATGTCATAGCCTGTGTGCTTTTTCAGTTTTTCCACAAAGTCAGCTTCATTATTCATCCTTCTCCTGAGGCTTGATCCACGACCAATAACAACAATGTTTTCCATTTTACCTGATATGCATTTGTGAAATTCAAACTTTCGATCATATCCATTCTTCTCAAGATCATAGACATTGACAAGGTTGGCATAATCAAACTTGAACCTTGAACTTTGGAAAGAAAGTCCACATGAGCTCAACGAATTCAAAAGTAGTGCATCTTGTTTGAAGGTTGACAAGATAAACCAAGGCAATACAACACGATTGGGATGTTGTTTCTGCACTGAATTGTAGAACACACTTAGCTTATGGCCAATATTGTCATATGCCATAGAAGCTCTGCTCAAGCAGGAATAATTATAATTGCAGGGTGATAATATTGCCCAGTCAACCAAAAGAAGAAACGGTGAAATAATCATGATCAGGATCTTAATCTTGGATATCTCTTTCTTGAAACGATTCTGTTAAACTATCTTTTGCTCATGGGAAGAGATATCTTCCTCTGAACTTTTTTCTTTTTCAAGAGCAACACTTCGTTTTCGTATGTTGCGTGCTGTCGATTTTGACCACTGATAAAACATAATGTTGCAAATCGTCCTAACTTGATTTTAGAATACACCTCTTGATGGGGATGAAAGAAATAGCTTCCTCCAATTATGGCGACATTGTTCAAATTATGATCCACATTGAACAAACATAAAAAGTTCGTACAAAGGAACGACATTGGAGTACAATGGATGTCGATTTACGAAAGTTGGGACAACCATGTGAACGCTGAAAATGTGCAGTATGGATAATAAATCGTGGCACGATCGAAAACTTAGTTTTGGGAA
>Ga0209092_10003818_pt1 | contig 12845 bp, 9 predicted proteins | sample FraStrMetagenome_FD_187446 | JGI IMG/M metagenome (GOLD analysis project Ga0209092, IMG submission 187446) | Marine eukaryotic phytoplankton communities from Arctic Ocean - Fram Strait ARC3M Metagenome (SPAdes) (version 2) | ecosystem: Environmental > Aquatic > Marine > Oceanic | place: Fram...
TCTAAACAAAAATTCAAAATGAATACAAAGTTGATTGCAAAAAACAAGGAACACATGGGGATTATACTTACTCATAAATCTATATTTTTCATCTATCTGATCGCGGACAACTTGACTCAACATGGCGTTGTCACCATATTTGCTAGCTTGGAGTTTCAATACATAATCTAAAGGCACAACAGAATCCAAAAGTGGTTTGCACTCTCTTCTGCGCAAGACAGGTCCAACTCGATCTGTGGGCAAGCGAATGAGATCGCTAGCAAGAAAAGCTGCTAATCGAAACAATGCGCCTGGTTGTCGACTTAGTATATAAGGAAGTCGTGATTTTTCTCTAGCCAAAGACGAACGAGAGACTCCAAGAGATCCAAGCATATCAACAATTTGCGCCGCAGAATTGGCTCCTTGAGACGTTAATAGGCCAGGACAAGATCTTATAACCTTTCTAGCGTCATATCGTCGAAGACCCAATCCTTGACATAAGAGGGAAATTGCCGATGAAACCCCCTTGTCCACATTTCCATCTTTGCTCAGAGCGAGGGATGGAGTGTGAGTTAGAACAGCAGCGCAGTCTTTTCCCTTCAAGCCTTGCTCAAACATTTGTTTTAATACGTTCTCTATCCTCTCATTCCTAAACCCAGCAGCCGCAACAAAATCTTGATCAAGTAAAAGATTGGTCTGTTCCTCTGACATCTGTAGCGCAAACTTTGCTTCATTCTGAAAGAAATCCGACCAAGAGTCATCCCTCGCCTTCATGTAAAGCCGGAGCTGTCTTCGTCTAAACCTCTCCAAAGTATGAGCTTCTACCGAATCGGCGGCCTTCTTGCTCTCCTCTCCATCAGCTCCTGCATGCATTAGCGTACTGGCAATTAACAAATTCAATCTCTCAAATGGGGACGCTCTACTACCGACTGCCTCACTCCCACTACCACCAACACTTTCACCATCGCCACTACCGCCACTCAAACTATTTGGAGATAAAGTAACTTCTTGCGATACAGAGGCGGAAGACGATGTAGACACATACCGAAGCAACTGCGAGTCAACCCTCGGCGCTCTTCGAATACTCACTTTCTGTTTACTATTCGCCGCTTGCACTATCTCATCGTCATCCATACCACTGCTGCTGCTACTGCTCTGTGAGGACGACACATCCGGAGTAAGCGTATACAACGAAGTACTGGAAAGAGAAGAACGAACTGCAATCCTCCTCCGTCGAAGCAGATGCAAATAATGCGATGACCGAATACCAGTCTGAAGTGCTATTGCAGCATTCACATTTGTAAGAATAATAATAACCTCGATAATAATAAGTCCGAGAGAAGTAACGATGAAAGGGGATAACGATGTTCTTTTTCGAATGGGTACATAATGTGTGGTTGATGATGGCTTTTTATTTCGATGTAGTTCCATGTTTTTGGATTGATGATGATCACAATGACGACGACGACGAAGAGGAGGATGATTATGATTATTATTATTGCGATGACTGCTTGTAGTATCGAGGATCATTTAATAGTAATAACTGTAGTAGCAGTAGATTAAATTCCAATATTCAACTTTGAATGCCCAACAACGATGTTCAATGTTCAATTTCAAAATGAAATATGGGATGATTGTATAAAATATGATTTATAAGTATATTGTTATTATTATTATTAAGACATGTATTACAATTCATTCGAGAAAACGTCTCTGTAGATGGATGGATGAATGGATATTGATACCGAGAGCTGCGTGGGATTTGTACATTTACATGTACTTCTCACCAACCCTCTCAAAAGCTGAATATCTCGGTAGTTCGCAAATAATAATAATAATAATATTGCGATATTGAATGTAATAGAGAGAGATAAAGCCTTTGTCACTGCACCACAACTGTGTATGTATACTATCACTTTCTTGTGCGGATGGTAAATAGGAAGCAACGAGAGATGAGTGGTATGAATATCCCTGGGAGAGATCTTTCACGAGAGAGTTCAGATTTGGTGTAAATTCTGGTCTGTTTGGCGGCGGGGGCGATGATGATGAATGATGATGATGATGATGGAGCAATTGAAGAAGGCGATCTACGTACACTTTTGTGAAAGTTCGTCAATGTTCAACTACACATATTACATGTACGAGTCGTACGAGTACATCTCCTTGCTCCTTGCGTATAACGTCGTAGTTGGTAGTTGGTAGTGGTGTATGGTGTACGACTCTACTCTCTACTCACAAAGTCAATCACGGTAGCAGCCAGCAGGCGCAGCAGACCCGGAACCCGCGCAAAAGGCAACAGACCAGTGGATGAAGTACAATAGGTTGTATGGCGATAAGGACTCAGACTGAACTAATGATACGTCGGATACAATTTATACGAAGGACAAAAGAAGCTGCAACTCAGGCAGCATGCGCTGGAAATACCAAAGGATACCATTCAGAATATGGGAACTCATGGTTCAATAACAGGGAAAACGATGACGCGTATTATATGTTTCGATCATATAACAACTGCTACTACTCCTCTTCCGAACCTGTAATTGATGAAGAGGATGAGTTGTAACTACAAAGTAATTTATACCTGGTACAAGAGTAGAAGTTAATAAAATAAAAGCATACAGTTTAAAGAAAAATGTGCATGCATATCTTTACATATAATACATGTACGATGTACGTAGGACTGACGATATGGATAATAAAAGTATACAGATTAAAAAAAAATTCAATAGTGAGGAGGGAGGGAGTTAGATAATACTTCGAAGTTCATGTAAACGATTTTTCAGGCATGTGTTAGTGTGTAGATTTATTAAACATTGCGTTTATCTAAAAATGAATGAAACGATATATCTTCGAGATTATACATACGTATTAATCAATGTAAATATGTTCATGCCATATCTTCAAAAGATATTGCTTGTCTCAAACCTAGACTGCACCTCGTCTGCTATCCATTCACGGAGGCTGGAAGCTTGATCATTCACCACGTAATCATTTGTAACTTCATCGTCTTTCTAACATTGTCATAATTTGTTATGACAAACATAACAATAACCCTGTTCAGTTGAGTTCCAGCTCCTACATAAGCGGACGTTGAATCCGTGCGTACACATCTATTATCGAAATCAATGTGAAATAGATTCCGTATCCATACTCGAGCAGAAATGTGGATTGCAAGTGGAAAGTTCAAGGCGCTTTCCGTAAACATGGAAAGGTCGGCAGATGGCTTGAACTTCAAGAAAGACTGATTGTGGCCGTAGATTTATAAGTTGTACTCTTTTGGATGCGGTAACGTAGTCTACCGCGAAGAGGTAGTAGAGTACATGTAAGATGTACCCAGGGTACCACGAAGAATCATACACATTTTGTATTTTTGAAAAACCAATGAGGATTTGTAAAACCTCCTGTTATTCGGATGCGCACCGTCCAAAAATCACATATGACGAGGATGCGTCATTGCCATCGAATATTCGTTTCTGACAAACTTCAATTGTATCTATAAAAAAAATCTTTCTTCGTACAATTTAACAGCTGAAATTATAACGTGTGAATCCATGAAATAAGATACTTTTGAAGAAATCTTCTTAGTTCTGAGTTACATACTCTAAATTTTCGTTCGATTTAGAGATCATATGGAAAGCTTTCTTCTTTCCGTAAAGACTTTATATTCGGTTCTCGCTTTAAATAAATATAGAATTCCTTTGAGATTCACGTAATGCTTATGTTACAGACAAAATGTAGAATCCACTTTTGTTCGAAAAGAGCTCTATCAAACGATTCCTTTTTAGAACTTATTTCATATATGTAAGACATTGGTAAGTTGGTATTCACCATCGCTTAATGTAATTTTTGCATACCCGGTATATACATGTACACACATAGTTAATCCCATTTAAATCGGCTCGTCATCCTTTTGGGCTCGGACTCTTCCATTTTTCATAAGAAGTTCCCACACCACCTACTGGTAGACGTATCCACGCACGCACGCACAGCGCACAGCATAGCTTAGTGTTCTCGATCGAGAAAGAACAAGACCATAATAAATAATTTAACCATCATCGGATCTCGCGAACACCCTCCATCCCCACACTTTTCGCGACCGGAACGAATTACCCATTCAAAAAACTGACAACGACTGTCTTGAAACGGAACTGATCAACCTTAAGATGGAGACCAAAGTTATTCGAGTCGACGTCTCGTCCACAATTGACGTTGAAAAAATAATTCTCGCTTCTCGGCAGTGCAAGTCTCGTGATGGTTTTACCATGAAAGAGATTGCCAAGCCAGCACCGAACGATGTCGTTTGTGGTCGTGGAGGAGGATCGCAGAATCATGTGGGGAACAAGGAATATCGAGCTGTCATTGCGGCGAACAAACGTCGATACATCGAGGCTAGCAGGCGGTATAAGAGCCTTTTGGTGGAGAGTATTGTACAGGCTGTTCGGGCCCAGGATCCCCCCGGTAGATTCCTGGAAAAGGATACGAAGACGGGTTTGTGGAATGATATTGGTGATAAGAGGGCATTTGCCAAGGTTAGTCATTATTTTTCTTCACGATTTTCGCTTGTATCTGTTCAGATTATAAATTAGCCTGTCAATTACGTAAATGAAATCTTTCGGAATTCTTTTTCCAGAATATCTCATTTTTTATCCTTTTTCAAACACTTGCAATCATCCGATAGACTTGCCAAGCGATTCGGGAAGGTGCACCAAGAATTCGTGAAGAGATGCGCGTGGAACAGAATGGAGGTTCAGTCGGGGTTGGAGTACCCCCAGTGACGTTATCGGCTTCGAGTACAGGGGATCATTCCAATGTTATTCAGGATGTGTTCATGACCCCGTCCATACCTCCTCGTATCAAAATAACTGAACCACCATCTGTGCCGACAATGGCAGCGGCTACGATTTCTGTGCAGAAGAATGTGAACAAGGCAATTCCGGAAATTGTATCGTCCAGCAATAATGAGAAGGTAGCTCCGGCAAGTACTGCTGCTGCTTCCATGCAGAAGAATGTGTACAAGGTCGTTCCGAAGACTGTGACGTCTTGTAATGATGCGAAAGGAATTCCAACTAGTACCGCGAAGCCTACTGATCGACGTACCAGCAATATTATGAATACATCATTTCAGTGGGTATCAGAAATATTTGCTGGCAGCAATGGTAATGCTAATCATGACAAAACTAATGCAAACTCTGAAGAGAAGGAATTTGCGGTTGTCACTCCATTGAATCTCTCAGGTCATTCAGATAATGAGCCTTCACCAGGAGATTTTGACCCGGAAATGATTAGTGGAATGATACTTGATGAGAGCGCAATAATGAACGACCCTATGGACGATTTTCAATCATCGCTCGATTTACTTAATACCGCGATGCACGGATGTGTCGCTACTTTCGAGGGTCATTCCTTCTCTGACGATCTTGATATGGGTGTCCACGACTATCTAAGACCGCTTCCCTATGAGCATGACGTAAATGATGTGGACTTAGATGTGAAGGGCGAGTTGGACGATTTTGAAGATTTTCTCGGAAACTTTGCTGACGATCATAGTCAGGAAGGAGAACTGGAAATTTTGAAAAGGAGACGAATATGCGACGACAACTCGATGCTCTGTGACTAGGCCAAGATATTTATAGGATTTGACGAACAATATTCTATTGAGTTTGCTGATCTAGCTTTGATGTCCCAAAGACTGTAAGGACTAAAAGTTGTAGTGATCAGTGTAACGACAATCGTACGACTTAGGAGGGCAATTGCACGTCCGTGTTAATATGTGCGGTTGAACTGAAAGTAATTTCAGAACCTTGCCTACAATTTTTGAGATTTTTTTCTAGAAACAACGAATTAACTTAAGACAAAAAAACATGTTTCTTATCTTGCACATGATTTTTTGGAATATAGATTCCGGCGTTGGACAACCAAGCTCATATCATGTAGTACCCACGAGCATCTGTTTCTACTTTTTTCATTTACTTAACTTTGAAAATTCATACCCAAGTTGAGGAGAAGTTAAAGATAACAAATTTTATTGCACTTTTTAACAAGATCATCAGCGTATCAAAGGCATAACGTTCAATGAGACAACAAATTGGGAGGAAAGCTTATTTTAGCATTTTTCTAGAGATAACGACGATTTCATAACTGCCATCGATAATCCCTGTTTTCAGAAAATCATTGTTAAATTTGGTGGTCTAGCGTAACGGCACAGGTGATTGGGCAATAACGAAAACATTTCTTAATTCTTCGAAATATAAAAATTTCACATTTACGAAAAAAGAAAAGTTTCCACACGCTCACAGGTGACACCATACTTAAGCTATTTTCACAACACAAAGACTACAATTGTGACAAAGAGTCTACTTTTACATACAACATGTACAGCGAAAATTTTTAAATGAATTTGCTTTATCTCTACTGCAATTACACATGTTTCTGCATGGGTCCAAGTTCCATCAAATTAAATGGAAATGAGGGTGCGTAGATCCATTCACCCATGTCATCTAAATCATATGCCGGATAGAAAAACGACTCGAGAAGCTTCTCTCTGCCCTTCATGTCAAGTTTCTTGTCCGCTTCTGCGTACTGGGAAACCTTGTACTTATCATTGCCAAAATCGTAACCAGGACACCACCATTGTGCAAGTTTCTTCGTGTTACGGAGCATTACTGCCTGCTTGAATGATATGTAATCAGTATCAAACACTAAGTTGCACTTCACCTTAGGCGCAAGTTCAGCCTGAAACAAGTCGTGAGTACTTTCATATAAAAGTGTAGCAAAATGTAATCAACTTACCTGACCAACCATTCCCTTATGAGGAAATGCATGATGTACCGCGTGCCACCTTTCCTCGAAGTTATCTGGTAGTGAGCGAATTCCGCGTGGGTAGTTGAAGCGCGGTACGGCTTTCAACAACAAGAAAGAGTTGTTCGCCGGATCATGAGGCCTTCCATCACGTCCATCAACGAGTGCATGTTGTACATACTCATTGCTGGAATTAAACACCAGAGACCTGGTGAGATGCGGGATCCAGAATAGAAGAACACCCGTTGTAACATCCCACATCGTGAGAGAAATCCCAACAGATAGCGAAGCACACCATGCAAGAACCATATGGATGGCGGTTGCCTTGTCTCCATTGCGGACGTGGTGCAGAGGTCCTCGCACATACCACTGTAAAGGAATGTCCGCAACAAAGCAAATGTAGTTGTAAAAGTTGCGCTCAAAAAACGTTACTCCCTGAATGTCATCAGGACCATTAGACTCTTTGTGATGAATTTTTACATGATGATCGAGCCAAAAAAGAGGAAGGAATCCATGCATCGGTTCGATGATGTACATGCAAATATTATTTAAAATCTCATATTTGAACATGTGATTCTTCTGATTGTTGGATATCTGAGTATGCGCTACGTAATGCAAATCATTCACGCCCATGATAAAAAAGTGTCCCATCCAAAAACTGTGAACCATCAACGGTAACATCAATCCACCAATATCATTGTTGCGCAAGTAGAAAATAATTGCCCAATAACCAAAGTCACCAATGGCAGTATACAATAGAGAAGCGAAATGGATGTAATTCTCTTTCTTATTTAGTGCCGCTTCCGAAAGAGATTTCATCAGTCCTTTAGGTTCACCTCCCTTCGGATTCAAGAACTCAGTCATCATCTTTTCATAACGTCCACCACTTGCCGAGTCAACAATGTAGCACACAACAGACGCCCAAGTCATACCGACAATGCCAAACCAAAGTGACCCGAAGATATATAGCGAGGCGAACACAGTCCAGATCGGCATCCATGCCATCTTCAGCATCTTCGAGGGTCCACGAGGTCTCGACGAATGCAAAGAAGCTGCTGCCGCAGTTGAGGCTTCGGTATCCTTCTTCTTATTTTTCGTTACTGCAATACACATCTAAATATCAACTTTTATAGTTTCCGGGTGTGCAAATGTGTCTAATATTTCGAGGGTAAAGGTAATTGAACAACCTGATTATTTGTGGGTATATAATTGCAGGTAACGCAATGGATGGGTCGTGTGTTAAACCCTTCTGACTATGCCGCACAGAAATAACGAACCTTCCATAGTTGTTAATCCGAACGCCGAACGCCGGTCTTGTTTTTTCGGTCTTGCTTGTAGTGTTGCAAGTAGAAAGGTCTTGTTTCACTAGTACTACATTGTAGCAGGATCGCTATAGCATGTGCGTCAGGCTTTCTGTACGAAAAACGTGTGCATCATACTGAGAATCATCGTAATATTTAACGTTTGTTATTATTCATCGTTCGGATGGAAAAATGAGTCAGTTTCTAGTGTTGATAAGTTTGTTCTCAACTGATGTTCGCTGAGTTGAGAACTTACTTATCAAAACATCATCAGATATATGTGTACAGATAAAGCTACAATGGAATCAGACATTCGTTGACAGAACTTTTTGGTTTACACATGAAAAAGATTAAGGAGTCGTTTTTTCTAAAACCACAATAGAACAAGTGTATAACATAAACGAAATAGAATATCTCCTACATTTCAACGAACAAACTGATAAGATGCGCTGCGTACTGGATAGCTCTGACTCAATGGGACTATTTAGCCAAAGAAACAGCAGCGCTACTGCAATGGAGTGGTCTGTTGATCAGCGGTGGAGGGGATGAGACTTGGTGGCGATGAGTGACTACTGACGACCAACTGGATCTACCAGTAGGCAATCCTCCGCATGAAAAGTGATCATGCGATATTCACGCTGAGTTTCAAGTTAGATGACTCAAAGAAGGATATCTCCAATATTTCTTACATTGCAACTAATCTTTTCTGGTCAATGGTCTAAAAAGAATTGGGATACCGGCAGGTCAAATGAAGTTGCACGAATGTCTCAAAATATCTTCCTAATACTGTCACTAAAATGTTTGCTCGGAAGAGAGCACATTCCAATCGACAACTTCCAGCATCGTTAGGATCATGTAAGGCAATATTACAACACTCTTCATCATGAGAGTGCAAAACATGTCTCCTTCTAGGAATTGCTCTCTCTTCAATCCAATAAGGTGTTAAGACGTCTACCGGTAGAGAGCGGCTTCCAGATCGTGTTTTCAGTACCTGAAAGTGATGTGACAAGGGAAATTGACAAATATTTTAGGTGCACCTAATGGCTTTGCCTAGTTGTCGGAATTTTCCTGTTCCTTCCACACACTCCGCAAATTCTTTTCCGTCCTCAAAGATGGACCAAATTTTTTCTCGTCCAATGGCTTTCGCAAAGTCTCCCGACATGCTTACCATCTTTGGATCATCTTGCCAATTTATAGTGATACATGCTGTACTGGTGTCCTCGCGATAGTCTTCAATTGTTGAAAAGAACGAACCATCAATGAATACTTTCTTGCGGAATGATGCACAAGGACTAAAATTCATAAACCAGGGGAGGTGGACGCTTGCCATGTTTGCCGAAATAAGATCACGCTTATCATGAAAGAAACTTATTTTCTGTTTCTCAAAACTAGGAATCGAGGTCAGCAATATACATAATCTATCCGTAGCGAGTTCAAGAGAATCTTCATGAAGCAATTTATCAAGCCATAGCTCTACAATTTCGCCCCAGACACCGAACAAACCAAGTGGTCGTTCCCATACTCCATAATCATCACACATTGACAGTGCGAGATCAGTAGCTTCTTCAAAGTCCACATCTGTCGCTGTAAAGGTAGCTACCAACGCTCCTGCCGAAGCACCTACAAAAGTTACATCGGACAAATCATACCCAGCCTCTCTCAAATAAGTTACAACACCTGCTTGCCAATAGAAGAAAATGCCACCACCAGGGAAAATCATTGTCGTACCCTTACTTGGGTGATTCGGAATGTTTTTGCTTTTTCCTGTAGCAATCGATCGCGTTGGTCGTACGTACGATGACAACATTACCATTGCAAGAAGAGAGAAAATTGTCTTCCTTGAAAATAGATATAAAACTACCATTTTTCACACTAACATGTAATCGTAGTCGATCAATATAGAAGTAGGGAACTCAGGATTTGAATAAAAATTTAATTTGAGGTATAAGTTCTGGTATTCTATACGGGTTGCATTCAGAGTCAGTTATGGTCTACCGGTAGATGAACATTGCCGTGCGAGTTTTGCAGTTGTGGACTGCAGCTGTATTTTATGTGTATATTTAAAATATTATACATCTGAGTTTACAACTTTTCCACACAAACGTCGTCCGGTCAGAGGTCAGAGGTCAGAGGCCAGAGGTCATCAGAGATCAGTTGTCAGAGATCAGTTGTCAGAGATCAGTTGTCAGAGATCAGTTGTCAGAGATCAGTTGTCAGATGTCAGATACATGTACGCTGTACGCCTCTAACAGTTAAAAGCTAAACCAGTCTTGAAGTACAACCACAACCGTGTTGGAACTCATCAGAGTCAGAGTGCAAAGCGTATCTTATTGGAGTTAAATTTATAATTTTGGGGATCTATTTTTGAACGTACGAGAGAAAGATAAAGCGATAGTATAATGTAAGCTTAGTTTTTTGATTAAGTGAGAAAGGGGAAGATAATATTCGTAAACCGTCTCTAGCCTAAGGTTGCGTTAGGCGGGTGTTTCAAGTTCATCATGTTTTCTGATAAGATTAAATGACGATCTTCTAACAAATCTTGGATCGGTCTTTACGTCTAGATGTCAAATATTCCAGGATCAGCACACCCATGTTTTGGATTAGGTGGTTTGACTTTAACAGGTGGGCTAGTTGGTTTCCTACGGAAAGGGTCAAAGGCAAGTCTTGGAGCAGGCGTGGTTTGTGGTGGACTTTTAATTGGCAGTGGGGTGCTAATTGTTCAGGATAAACATTTAGAGGGTCATGCGCTGGCAACTGGCACTAGCATGTTGATGTCTTTAGGTATGGGACACAGGTACATTAAAACGGGCAAAGTAATGCCCGCAGGTGCTGTTGCTGCTTTAGGAACTTTGAGTGTAGCGTATCATATGAAGAAAGTTCTTGCATGGGCAGCTTAAGGGATTTAATCATGTCGTCTATGGATGTTTACATTTTCGATAATAGATATTCAATTTAATTTTTGCTTCAGCTCTTTCAAAAGTTTGAGGACCAGGTCCTTGCTCAAACCCATCACGCTATCCTCTGTCCCATCAATACTAGATATATAATCTCTTACGAATGGATGTTCTACCATCAAACCACCCGCACAACTAAGGACCGGAGCATTATCTGAGAGCAGTCTATCTACTAGGTCGTCGCTACTTTCTGATAGTAATTCGTTGAAGTTTATTTGCGCCGAATCGTAGCCGCTTACTTGTGTCATGGAAGGGATATGAGTTAAGACACATGCCCCAACTGTTTTAGGTGCGCTTGAACCATATGATTGAACCATGCTTTTCGCCTCAACAATACTTTCGGGCTTCTCCAATATGGAATCACCTTGGACAACTACTTGATCTGCGGTAAGTACGACCCACTCTTCGCCTTTCAGAGATTCTCGAATCTTAGCATCACTTGCGATAGTTTCGGCAACACGATCACCTTTTGCTTTTGCTAGCAGAGACACAAGTTCCACAACGTTTTTAGACGAGGAACGATCACCAATTGCTTTTTCGTCAATCGGCATAACCAATAAATGAAAATTAATTCCCATTTCTTTTAATATTAATTTGCGTGTAAATGACCCGCTCCCTAGGATAAGAGGACTTGGAAGCTCCAAATCAACCACAGGGTCGGATTCTACCATTCTAATGCTGTTTCTTGTGGAAATGTTTCCAACGAGTTTTGATCGAACAATTCTACTGGGAACAACAAAGCTTAATGTCGAAATCAAACTGGTTGAGGTGCACAAGAATTGAAGGGCTGAAAAATAATACATGGAAATACTTGCTATTTAGGGTTTCTCTAGAACACTCAAAAACACGATTTCTTTATCAATAAAAATGTACACCTCAACCGACAAAACTCTAAAAGAAAAAAAGGAAGTAATAAACTTATTGCATCAATCTTTCCTTTCTCGTAAAATCTGGTATAGGATATATAGATTATAAATCATTCGAGTGTTGGGCTAATGCAAAATGTGGATGTGGATGGTAAAGGTGAAGGGTGTGAAGGCGAAGGCGTGTGAACGGAAAGCCTTTTGGTCATTCGCACATAGCGAACTTAAAAGCACGTTCATTTCGAAAAGGTACACAGGGAGTACATAAATCTATTAACAAGTCAACGTGAGTACGTGTTCGACCGTAATTTCGGATCCCGATGCATGTGCATGTATACTATTCCATATTGCGCACTGCTCACAGCTCTGCTCACACACCCATTTTTTGACAAGAAGCACACTCTCTCTCGTAGAAAGAAGAAAAGAAGAAAGATATCTCTTGATTCTTGATCTGATCTCTCTACATGTACATGTAAACTTTCACTGTGTAGAAAACATAAAAATAAAACAAGAGAGAAAAAGAAAGAGAAGAAAGAAAATAAGCCCAACCGACTACATCTCTGAAAAAAAGGAAAGAGACCAAGAGATAGAGATTGAGGAATTGCATCCAGAGTACGGAGATAAAGTGGACACGTCTTCCATAACATCATCCGTTCAAGTTGCAATTGTACGAGTAAGAGCCGAGTAGAAGACAGGTCACGACTTACTTACTTACTTACTTATTTACTACTTATCCGTTCATTAATCAATATAGCATATCCTGCTACAATATTGCATAACTGTTACCGAAAACATCCGAAGAAATAAAGGAATATTACAGAGAGAGAGAGAGAGAGAGAGTAAGAGATAGAGAGAGGGAGAGGGAGAGACAGAAACATATAATTTACGTCAAAGTCAAAGACTTCACGATTTTTCTCATGATGCACACCATTCACAGATCCCTCGGCGTC
>Ga0209092_10003819_pt1 | contig 12844 bp, 13 predicted proteins | sample FraStrMetagenome_FD_187446 | JGI IMG/M metagenome (GOLD analysis project Ga0209092, IMG submission 187446) | Marine eukaryotic phytoplankton communities from Arctic Ocean - Fram Strait ARC3M Metagenome (SPAdes) (version 2) | ecosystem: Environmental > Aquatic > Marine > Oceanic | place: Fram...
CGGCGTCGGGTATAAGTTTCGATATGACTATCGCTTCTTTTAATCGTTTTCAACGCATGATGAGATGAACAAAATATTAGGGAAAGTTAAGATAAACAATATTCTTTCCAAACTTCCACATATAAATTTAAAATCTACTGTAGAGTAAAAAGTAAGAGATTTATCGGTGCAACGTTGATGTTACTCAAACGATAGGGCGTTGATTTTTCGTTCAATTTCGACGCTGAAAAAAGGATCTAAAGTTATTCTCGCTTCTTGGTATAGCTCACTTTCGTATTCGATGTATAAGCATCTCAATACGATACACCTTACCTTCTTCAAAATGTCTTCAACATGAACTTTTATAATTCTGATAAATTCATCGTCATCATTACGATCTACATTGGTTACTTACAAAGCATAGAGTACAAGAAAGCAGAAGCCTCAATAAATAATCGAAACAAATTTATCTTTACAATATAGGTCGAACATTATTAGGAAAACAGTATATTTATCTAGATATATACCAATATCCTTCACATAGTCTTGCTGTAACCAGTCACATTCCTTCATCTTTATTCGAGTTACCACGAAGATTCTGCATTCTTTTCTGCTTCCAACCATCAGCGGATATCGATTCATTCTCGCTCGCTACGGTGTTACGAAGAAACTTCTTTTTGTTCAGCTTTCGACGATCGTCGGATTCCGATACCGTATCTTCAGAGTCAACGGACTCGCTGTCATCATTATCCGACGATTCACTGGTTAGCTTTCTAACGTTAACGGAGACAAGTTCCGTATGTTCAGAATCCCCAGAATCCTCATCATCGACATCCTCCGAAATACTTGATTCTTCTTCAGTGTCTTCCGAATCACTGGTAAGTCCTCTACTGTTAGCAGACATGCTATCTTCGGAGACGTCTGGTTCGCTATGAACGTCCTCCGAGTTACTACTTAGCCTTCGTTGGTCGTCGGATTCGGATCCCGACACAGTATCTTCGGAGCCACTCGAATCTTCACTAACGTTCTCTGAGATACTTGCCGAATCGCTGCTTAGCCTTCTACGATTGCCCAATTCAGATCCTGATACAGTATCTTCAGAGATACTAGCTTCTTCATCAACCGAATCCTCCGAAATACTTGTATCTGCATTGGAGTCGTCAGAGCCACTGGTTAGTCTTCTAATGTCGCCGGACATGCTGTCTTCGGAAATGATAGATTCTCCATCAACACCATCCGAGCTACTTGCATCTTCGTCGGTGTCTTCCGAATCACTAGTTAGTCTTCGACGGTCATCGGATTCGGGTTCTGAAACACTATCTTCCGAGTCACTAGAATCTGCATCAACATCTTCCGAACTATATTCATCTTCATTTGTGTCCTCCGAGGCGCTAGATAGTATCCTATTAGTACGAAGAGGCGTACTATCAAGGCTCTTTTCTATCATTGCAGAAATCGAGGACCCAGTATTACTGGTAGAGATTATATCGGTTTCTGCATTTGCTACCTTGGTACTAACGGAGGTGACGAGAAGCAGGTTAGCGAATGTAATGATTAGCTGCATAGCGAAAACTATTTGGGGTTATGTTTGTTGAAGTATTGTATGATTTCGTTTCTCAGAAATTTGTGGGCATTAGGTTTTCCCTATTTTTCGCAAATGTTTGTTCCATATTCTTTATGTTCTTGCCCATTCTGGGTCATTCTTTTTTATGTCATCGGCCTATATTTGTCTTTGGGATTCTTGTTAATTCTACTGCTGGTCATTACGTGTATTTCTATGACTCTATCGAATATTGACATGTGAAAATTATCTTCTTTCCTTTTGATTCTCGTCCACTCGAGTAAATCAATATAAAGGAGCAAAGCACCTTCTCTTGGCGTCGAGTAGAAGTTTCGATACATTTTTGTTCTTTTTTTTTGATGTTTAAGCATCACGAGATGAAAAACATGGGGCTTTTTATCAAGGTAAACGATATATTTTTTGGGGAAGTCATATATTAATCCTTGGATTTGCTCGCATTCACCACAGAAACCGAAACCAGCTGGCCAATCCATGAATGGACCACACAACGGGGACGCTGCTTAGTCCAGCAAGGTGTTGATCAGTTATTATGTCGTTCATGGAATAGTCTAAGGCCTTCTGCCACTCATTCTGATGAGGTCGCTTGCGTTGTTGCCGTAAGATATCTATGTCACGAGGATCTTGAATTTGAATGAGACAAGCAAGTGACACGCGTGGACTAGTCATGACATTCTCTTTGATGGTCGTGTTTACGTTGATACGAACAGTACGGAATCTATATCCCTCAAACTATCAACGATTTTTCTATAGAAGCAGAAAGTTTTTGTCGATATGGACTAGTAACGGTTGTGAAAGTGGGGCGCTTTATTTCATCAAAAGTTACGAGACACACTTCCGCTCCAAAACATCCTTTTGTAGGTTTAATTGATTTTTTGTGATATTGTGCAAATCCGCTTTGAGGTACAAATTCCTTATATGCTCTATTTCATTTTTCGGTAATATTGTTGTTTGAAAGGATTGGCTTAATGTAGCATCCTGCCCGAGAAATACCGGTGAGTTTTGATTAGGAATTGTTCACTCTCTTCCTCATGCTATGAAATAGAGATTGCAAATGATGATATATGCTCATGCTTGGAAAAAGCCAAAAACATAAAAATTATACTATTCATGTGTAGTATACGTTGAGAGGTTAATGATTTAACTGACATGATGATTGTGAAATGTAGATGACACTACAACTATGATAATAGGAAGCGCAGGTGTTCAGTCATCACGAACCGCAGGTCGTTAATACATTTAGTTTTTAATAAATTTAAAATGTAAACTCACAATGCAAATGAAGACTTAATAGTAATAGTTTTTAGTCTACACCACAGAGGCTTTTCAACACGTTTTAAAACGTTCAGCTGAAGGGAAAACCTTTTGTGTGATATTAGGATGTAGCCACGTAAGTGAAGAGATTATTGTATTGTCAACTATACAATGAGTAACGCAAGAGAGGAAACTATCCGCCCATATACTCTCTGCCAATTATCTACAAATTCATATCTGTCTGAAAACTGCATAAAATATTCGAGTGCTTCATTTATTCGAAGTTTTCCAAAATCGGTGTCTGTATATTCATCATTGCGACCCAATTCTTGGTTGAAACTCATCTTCAGCACTGGATGTCCATCCATAAACTGGGATCCAACTTTAAGTGTACTACCCCAAGCAAACTCAATAATATTCTACCATTCCCGTTGACGCGAATCAATCCAACTGGGTCCAATCCTTTTCACAGCAGCAACTTACGCCCCAAGCTCCGGATCGGAATTTGAAAATTCATCTAAAGCTTATTCTCATAGACAAGCAACCGTCCCACCATCTCTTCAAAATTCATCTGCTCATAAATATCATTGAACGAAACTCGAAATTAAATTTCCTGCAACAGTTCTAGATCGTTGTCGGACAACTCTTTCTTCACATAAAGTTTACGCAACGTATGACAGGCCTAACCGTCCGAATTCCCGAAAGGAATGTTCGGGTGTCAATGCAAAAGAAATGTGTTGGAGCATTTGTGGATATTCTTTTTCCAGTACCGGCGAATCAATCGATGGATGATTGTTATTATTCATGTTGGTGCTAGACCGAATATTTTCTTTTTTCTTCTTTATGTCGTCCAACGATTCGTGGCATTGACTATTTTCTGTTTCTTTTCTAACGTATATGGAACTCTCCACCTGAAGGCACGCTCATACAACAACTTGTTTTCTAGAGAATATTTCGCCACCTTTAGCGGATAGCTGTCTTTAGCTAATAGTGAACTAATCCAGTCCATTGTGCCATTGTTGAGTTCTTCGCAAAGAAACTAGATTTTAGTCGTCTTGATAGGAATGTCTTTCCGTTCTTTTTTCTGAGAGCGTCACGGTCTTTTAGAGCATTTGCATTTTTCTGTGATCAATAAAACTCTTTACATTTCTTAATGCCTTGTCTACTTTAGATATGAAAATGCCTGCTACTTTTTTCGCATGGTATGATTCAAGTCTTCAATCATCAAATAGCTTGATAGATGGGCGTGTCCAGAATTAGATTCTCATTGCACGTTCCAAACACTTCCTTTTCATCCTCTAATAGACTGATTTGTTAGGGTATGTATTTTTCAATCTCGATTTCATCAACACCACCGAAGTCATCGTCTTCATCAGTTAGGGATGAACCTCTTTTGCTATAGAATATTGAGTTGGACTCCACATCGATTTTTAGAGCACTCGAGATATCATTCGGGCCCGGTACTTCGAGACTGTGTTTCGTTTGTTGGTGGAGTTCGAAATTTGACTAAAATTTTCAAGGAGAAGCCGGATTTTCGATGGATGCGGATCTAGAGTCAGAAGATGCCCCCAAAGACGTACCAAGAGGAAACTCGATATCTCATAGTCTTCACACTAAAATCAATCTAGTTTTTACTAGTTTTGATTTGGAAATTGGTGGAGGAAGATGTGGAATAATTCAAATTTCAGCGCAGATATTCAGAATCCAAAACATCGAAGCAGGAGTCGAAGTCAACGTATTCGATGAATATGTCAATTCTGGATCAGAAGCAGTTTGGAATGACCAAGCATGCATAGCCTCTCATGGTTTGAGTTCTGGGCATGAAAAAATTGTAAATGCCAACATAATTGATTTGGTTTGGTAATCATTTGAGAAGTTCTTAGATGCCAACATCTGGTCGGAACAGTTGGAGTTCTAATTGCTTGGAACGGAGAAGGATGCGACTTGTGCTGGAAATAAAGTTGCGCAAGCACCATACTCATAGACGCAATTTCTATGATGGCCATAATTCAGGTGGAAGGCATGGGCCGTCGAACGCTATGAAACGGGCAGCATTCCGTGAACATTCATTATTAGACATATTCTTCTTTATCTTTCCCGTGTCAGTTTTTGAAAAAGTACGTTAATGGACGGACGTTTACGCTTCCTCGCAACCTGTGAAAGCAGTCAGAGCAAACAATAGAGGTGGTCAACCTACTAGAAAGATATGATTTATTTCATAAGCAAAAAGATATGTAGGTGCAAGAACACGCGCTGAAAAAGGAAAAATATCAATATCAAAATAAGTGTCCGTCATGTGATGAGACGATTTGTAGGGAGTGCTGGAAGAATTATGATAATTCGAATCATAGACCTTTATCATAGTTGAATAATTGTAAAATAGTCTCTAAACTAAAAATTACGTAGAGCTAAATAATGGTTATTCCAAAATACCTCAACTTCTATTAATTTCTATCCATTAAAAATTTACAGATGCATCAAAAACACTATGATAAGGAGTTTTGGGTATTTGTAATGGTTAAAATGAAGTTTCTGGAAGTGAAGTTACAAGATTTCGTTAAAATTGCGCACAGCGGCAGGAAAGGGTTTAGCAATCCATATGCTTTTATATACCTGCGGTTATACGAATAATACGAGAAATCTTTTATCCAATCTTACAATGTAAGGAAGTCAAGTTTAAGAATAATTACAAAGTTCACATCGAGGTATTGTTAAGTATAACAAACAAACTTATAATAATCATTATCTAATAAACCTAAAATCAATATATCATCATATATCATCATTTTTTCGTTGACGATAATCGTACAACTCATCGAAATACTTATCCCATCCATATTTGATCATTGTATGCTCAACAACACCTTCCATCGTTATCGCTCGAAAGCAACTGGCATTCGTCAAAGCCCAGGATAGGCTATTGGACTTCGTAGGCGGAGCTGGCTGTCGAAATGGATCGATACTTCGTATCTCTGCAAAAGCCAAATTCGATTCGAGTGAACGAGAAAGAGATACCTCTGTTCGAATAAAAGGATAAGACCCATCCTCATTGGGATGAAAATCGACATTTCCGATGAGAGAAATTTCAAAAGGTGCAATTTGATTAACGGTGCCATTTCTCAGTTCTTCCATCTTTGTGTATATGATCTCCCGGTCATCATTTCTTACAATGTGCATCAGTCCAAAAGGAACTCGCAGATCCCATTCATTATGAAATTTAGTTGCGTATCGAATCATAAACGCCGGGTTTGCGTGAATTATTGGATAAACGAATTCAGGGTCGAAAATATGCGTTGTGATCATGTTTACCGAGGACTCGAGGACAACTCGATGAAGCTGTGCAGCTATGGCAGCCGAAGGAATATTAGGTTGTCTGTGGTTGCTCATCTCTCTCGGATGCACTCTACCCTATAGTTTTCTAGTGGGAAGATCTTTTCTAATGTATGTTAGTAAATATCACACTTTGGTAACGATAGTGAGAATTGGGAATCATAATCACTTTTGCGGAAACGCTTGCAAAAAGAGGTAGCAGCTGTCTGACCAGTGTGTCATTTTTGATAGATTCCATTCTTATGTAAAATGAAAACACTCGAGGAGGCACAGCTTGAATGTACTGTTTGCAACTTTTTTCCATTCTTATGTAAAATAAAAACACTCGAGGAGGCACAGCTTGAACGTTCCATTTCTGTGCATATTAGATCTACATGTATGTAGATCAATTATGCGTGCGAACGACAGACCGATTTGACTTTGCATGTCTCCTTTTAAATTTCACAAAGTGAGTTTTCAACATAAATCTTTGTATGACATTTTTTCGCTTCACCCTTTGCGTTTTGTTTGTAATGAAAGAATAGAAATAGAATGACTACAAATTGAAATAGACTAAAGAGAAGAACTGTTTCAAAGGCAAGCATTGCAGCAGCATGTTATATGTTTGTATATAATATTTCATTTTGAGGAACGAAACATTTCGAAGCCCGAGCATTTCTCAAGAGGCTTGCAAAGTTGCTTGAAGAAGAATGGGAGAAGCCCTATCCAACAGTAAGGGGTTTCATTAATACTCGAATGAGTATCGCTCTAGTTAGAGCAACGAAACGATGCATTAGAGGTTCCAGGATCCCTGTGAGCAATGTGTCAAATCGATTTCGTTGGGAAGGAGGTGCAGGACTTGGACTTCTGAAAAGTGATAATTAGTTCGAGACTTTACATTGCAAATTTTATTTCTTGAGTGCGCAAAATATTATCTTATGTGCACCTTTCGTAAGAAACATGAAAGCCATTTCCTTATTATCATTCTAAGTTCACCATGGATTATCCTTGAACGACATCAAAAGAAACTAAATAATAGATTTTTGAAAATATATATTCGTGGAAAGCATAGCTCGAGTTAATTTCACGCCTTTTTTCGTTACAAGAAATATCATCATATCTACATCACACTAAGATATCAAAACGATACACCTTACCCTCTTCAGTATGTCTTCAACATGAACTTGTATGATTCTGATTTAATTATTACCATCATTACCATCTACAGTGGTTAGTTATAAAGCATAATGTACGAATAATCAAAGAACTCAGTAAATAACAGAAATGAATTTATCTTTACGTTATAAGTCGAAGATTAGTATAGCAATATTTATGTAGATATATATATATATCAATAGCCTTCACATAATCTTGCCGTAACCAGTTACATCCATTCACCTTTATTCGCATTACCACGAAGATTCTGCGTATTTCTCTGCTTTCCACGGTCGGCGGACTTCTTTATGTTGAGCTTTCGACAATCGTCCGATTCCGATACCGTATCTTCAGAGTCAACGGACTCGTTGTCATCATTGTCCAATGATTCACTGATTAGCGTTCTAACGTTAACGGAGATAAGTTCCGTATCTCCAGAAATCTTCTTTTCTTTTGATTCCCGTCCACTTGAGTATTCAATAAAAAAGATCAAGCACCTTCTCTTAGCGTCGAGTATAAGTTTCGATATGATTATTTTCCTTTTTCATCGTTTTCAAGGCATGATAAGATGAAGAAACTTTTCAAACTTCCAGATATAAATTTAAAATCTACTGTAGAGTAAAAAGTAAGAGATTTATCGGTGCAACGTTAAAGTTACTCAAAAGATAGGGCGTTGATTTTTCGTTCAATTTCGACGCTGAAAAGGACCTTATATTATTCTCGCTTCTTGGTATAGCTCACTTCTGTATTCGATGTTTAAGCATCTCAATACGATACACGTTGTCACTAGATTATACATCAACATCGTCCGAGCTATATTCATCTCTATTAGTGTCCTCCGAGCCGCTAGATAGCATTCTATGAGTACGAAGAGGCGCACTATCAAGTCTCTTTTGTCTGGTACGAGTTGTTCGAATTTCTCGCGTCTGTATTCTATGCTGGATCTATATAGTCATCGGTTTTCACTCCAAATTGCTTATTTATTTTGCAAAAGTTATGCCCGTAAATATATTTTTATGAGAAAAGATCTCAAACCTATAATAATTTGTTTATTTTCCATCTATATACTGCATTCATATTCTACTCTTGTAACAATTATTGTTCCATAGTTAAAGCTCGTTCTCTTCATCATTGAGTAATAGTAGTTGTTATATGATCGAAACATATAATATGGCCTAAGAATTTCAACTTCATACTTTGTCAAGGCATAATGAGATGAATAAACATATGGGGATGTCAAAAGTAAATGAACAATTGTTGCATTTGTTCAGACATTGCACTGGTATGCTCTGCATATTTCGTGCTTGTTTGTATATTCCTATCGATCTTTTTAAAGCGAATACTTGTACATGTATGTCCTCGTTTTACCAAAACTTGAATTCTTTGTTCAATAATATTAATTTGACTCTCAACTTGCATAATATCTCTTTAAAGTTCATTAATGAATTCCGCAAAGACCCACTTCACCCAAACATCCACTTTCTTTTTGGCCACGTTGGATCATTTGCCTTAAATAAGTTCATGTAGAATGGATTGCTCATGTGCTCATGAGTTTTTCAATTTTTCTGAAATAATCGCATGCACTATCCTCATACTATTTGGTTTCGAGAATCCATACTCTTCATCAAAGTTTATCGGCTAAGAGTAGAAGTTAACAAACAAGTATACAATTGATAAAAAATAATGTGTTGCCTTGACCAAAAAATTGATCGTTGACTTTAATATAAGATTTATTACTCTTGCATATTTACTGAAACACTTATTAAAGTTAATCAAAGTTTGTGCATTTGTTTTGAATAACGAGTGGAACCAAAGCTGACTTTTTGTGTCATTCCCTTGTGCTCTTACAGTTAAATATCGAAACGTAATAAGCTACACAAGAGCGTCATTCACAAAAGCATAATCCATCGATGACATGACATGCTAAAGTAGATCTACGTGGGAAGTGCAAATGTGGACGAAAATCCATCCATTCTACATCATGTATCAATAGCGTAATTCCTTTTAAGTTTTTTTAAAATTGCCAAACGGTCCAGTTGTCATAGTCATGGTCATGGTCATGATCCTCATCATAATCATGGTCATGACCAGAGATGTGCACAAATAGCTAAAAATCAGGCATGGGCATGAGTCATATACATAGACTACCAAATGTACGATGTGTTGTATGTTGGCTTGCTTTTGGATATATACTATAAAGAAAATCAACGATATCATCCTACTCACACTTGTTTATTCCATCTTGTGAAAGTGAGTGCCTTTCCAGAGAGAAAAACAAAAAACAAAACAAAAATCCAGTGTGATGGATGGATGGATGGATGGATGAATAGAGAGAAACATCAAAGATCAAACATGAGCCAATCACAAAAAACGTACGTTTCAAAGCCCTACCATATCATTCATGAAACTTTTCCAATCTATAATCTGGATGATGGTGGTGTTGGGTAATCAAATGATGATAATGACAAGTGCTTTTGTAACATATCCTCGTTCATGGAAGATGACGACTACTGCCAATGGTCAAAATTATCGTGACTCGGAATTTCGTATGGACGGCATTCGTAGCAGTAAATGTGCAAGTGCAATGGCTTTGTCTTTGTCTCACCAAAGTGATATGGATGTACCGCCCTTGTCAGGTCTTCATAATGGTAGTAGTAAGGTGCTTCCAAGGAGAGTGATTAGTAAGATGGAACGATTTTCACGTCTGCCGGTATGGCCTGTATGGCAGGGGTTATTGTTGTTTTTGTGTAGTAGAATATTTGGTGAAGAAGTTGCCGATAAGCTTGAGCATGAGATTGGTGGAAGGGTATGCCCAAATTTCTTTGCTGAAAATTCTGTTTCCCCGTTTATTATGCTTGTGCATCATCGACATCGGTTTTACAGTTGGGATGTGCTAGGGCATGTTATTGATAAGTTTATATTTCCTGAGGGGTTTCCTGCTCATCCTCATCGTGGCTTTATTACAGTGACGTATTGTATGCAGGGAGGAATGATACATCGTGATTCATTGGGGGTGAAGCAAGTATATGGCGCGAATAGTGAAGGTAAACAAGATGTTCAGTGGTTGACTACTGGCTCGGGCATGTTGCATGAGGAAATGTGGAATATGAAACCCTTGAATGATAATCCGTGGAAGCTGTACGAAGAACAAGAGCTATACCAATTATGGCTTAATGTACCTGCGGAGGAAAAACTTTGTGCACCAAAAGTTGAACTACTTGGTGCGGACGAAATGCCAATAATAGTCTCTAGTGAAGGAAAGTGTACGACGAAAGTCATTGCTGGCACTTATCAAGACAAAGAAGCTAGTGTAGAGATTTCTTCGAGCTTAAACATTTTTCACGTTCAAATGGAACCAAGCTCCTCATGGTGTTTCCCTTTGCCCGATGATCATGCAACAGGTATAATTTATATGCGCACCGGGAGCATAAGCGTTGGAGACAAACAGGTACCTCCACACTACACTGCTTATCTAGAATCAACAGGAAAGGATCTGATTGTTGAGAACAAAAGTAAAATGGACAAAACCGACTTCCTGTTTTTGAGTGGTGCACCGTTGCGTGAACCAGTCGCTGCAAGAGGCTCGATGGTCATGAACAATGCACGAGAGGTCGAAGAAGCATACAGAGATTACCAGGAAGGTAAAATGGGCATTCCCTGGAACCATGTTTTGGATAACGACCAATGGAAGAAGCATGTCAAGGAATATCCATCTTCCTATAAATAGGAACTAATCTATTTCTTATATTCCTATTATATATATTTTTGATCACATGAAGTAATATTCGTAGAAAAAAATGATGAGAAATATTTTTGAAAACCCTGCTTTATGTCCTTTCATGGCAATCTCATCGTCGAAAATCAACACCAACTAATTTACCTTAGCAAACAAGATAAATTGTGACAAGGATCACCTTTAAAGTTTGCCTTTGCCCTTTTCGTTTCTTCAGTAGTGACTAAAGTTAATCGATTTGGTAGAAGAACTTCTTCCAACCATATTCTTTTGACTGTTGCCGAAAGTATTTGAAATTTCAATTGGATTGACGAGCTTCCCTACTGTGTTCAAATGTTTTGTGCTCGTTTAAATTATGTAATGGATTATAGAGAAGAAAGGTTTTCAAGACTTTTAGAAAATGTTAATTTATACTCATGGCTCGCAGTTACGACATGATAGATTACAGTTTTCATGCATATAACCAGGATTGTTTTCACATTCTCCCAGCGACGCCCAGAAAGTACAAAGTTCGTGCTTGTTGGAACAGTTCATAAAGACACCTCTATACAACGGATCCACCAATACCTGGTATCGCAAATATCGTTTCGCTTCTTCAATTAGATCTGAAACCTTACCTCTCTCTTCGTTGTTTCCATCATTTCTTTGTGGTACTCCCATTGAGGATTTTAATGGAATGCAATCACTTGAATTCGGGGGACATTTCCCCATAATCATTCCATCATCATATTCACTAGATCTTGATGCATAACCATGACTATCCTCCCAAGCCTGAAACGAATTATCCACTAGCTTCGTTTTCATCTTTTCCGTTGTCGCTTGACATACTTCTATCCCACTTTCAGAATCCACTTCACAGACTGCAGTGTTAGCCTCCGAAAAAGAAATTCCAAAACAGGCCAAGAATACAATGCCAATTAGTTCATATTTAAAAATCATCCCTTCCTTCTTTTTTGGACTGATTAATTATTACTACAGTACAGTGCAGTCAATCGGTCAGTCAACAACAATCTTATGAGAATTCTTTGTAAGAGAAGAGATTCTGCAATATTTTAATTCGAAGTATATTACCAGTATTTGCACGAAGCTTATAGAAAAGCAAGACTTTCTTCCAGGCAATGATGAATGAATGAATAAATAGACGGATGAATGATAGTATCTAAATCACCTCAAGACCAAAACTAATATAAAATTCTTTGGGCAATGAGTTCATTCGAGTAAGTGTGAATACATGTATCTTAATACACATTTTTTAAACAAAGCAAAATGTTGTGAAAGGAATGGAAACACGTGTCTTCCCTCAAAACACTGTTTCCATGCGAAAATTACTCGTAAAGTTACTTCATATCCTACCGATTCCTTACTTATGGAAATTCCGTTACTTTAAGGCAAAGCTTGCGAAGTCTTAGAAGCTAATAGATATCGATAATGGGTGAGCCTCATATCATATACATGTAGGAGCTCGAAATATCTAAATACATAAAAAAGAACACCTGATGGCACGCTTCCTTATTTATATCCAGGTTCTGTGGAACATGCCTTTCTTACACACAAATGCCAATGGAATTCCGCTTCCAACAAAGTCGAAGTGGAATTGTTCGCATTCAGATGTTCGCGGTTTAATATCACTAGGCGTACCCCGAAGGGCAATAAATGTATTTAGACGTACCCCTAAAAATATCATTAGGCGTACCCAAGGGTACCCTTGGGCGTACCCCTAAGACCAATAAATATCAGAACCCGTACCCCTAATTTCAGCCAATCATATTATAGTATTTCTTCATTTTTGCGAATTTACCCCTCATTGCGAATTCACACCATAGAATAATTACCTT
>Ga0209092_10003820_pt1 | contig 12843 bp, 14 predicted proteins | sample FraStrMetagenome_FD_187446 | JGI IMG/M metagenome (GOLD analysis project Ga0209092, IMG submission 187446) | Marine eukaryotic phytoplankton communities from Arctic Ocean - Fram Strait ARC3M Metagenome (SPAdes) (version 2) | ecosystem: Environmental > Aquatic > Marine > Oceanic | place: Fram...
GCGGCAGTGGCTAAGGACGAAAGACGGGAAGAAATCGAAAAAGGAATTCTTTATGAAAAGTTCAAATGATAAAGGGGGAGATGAGGAGCCAAAGAAACGCAATGCGGATAATACACACACACACAAGCAATGCGGATAATACACAGGGAGGAAATTGGAAAAAGAAATTCAAGAAGGCTTTAAAGACAGACAAAGGTTTGAAGACAGTCATGTCCATTTTGGCCTCCGAAGAGAAAAACAACATGGCATTCGTTGAAGCGCTCACTTCTGCAATTCCCTTTACGTCAAATTCGACTAAAATAACGGGGAAGAAGGTTTCTGTCTCGGCGTTGAAGACATCTATTCCTGCGACGTCTCTCAAACTTCAAACCATTCTAAAAGGTAACGCAAAAGATAGTGAGCAAAAATGAAATTATGCAGTCGAGTCAAATGCATATGTAAAATCAATAGTGGCTGATGTAACAACATACAATGAGAACACAGCTTCAGTTGATCCTAGGACAGAGCTTGACTCCCATGCCAACATGGTAGTTTTGGGAGCCAGCGCTTTCAATTTTGAATCAACTAACAGGTTTTGTAATGTACAGCCCTTTGACTCCAAGCTAGGAACGTCACATGACGTCCCTATCGTTGACGGAGCTTTGGCATATGATTGTCCTTATGCAATGGGGACTTACATTTTAATTGTGAGAAATGCTCTTTATATTAAGCACCTCAGGAACAATCTGATTCCACCATTTATCATGCGAGAGGGTGGGGTCATTCTAAATGATGTGCCAAAGATCCACACGAAGAACCCGACACTAAAAGATCATTCGATTTCATTTCATGACGAACCTGATTTGTTAATGCCTCTTCACCTCTCTGGAATATTTTCGTATTTCTGCACACGGAGACCAGAGGAGAAGGAGTTGTTCGAATGTACTAAATTGTTTCTAACTCCAGATGCAAGCGACTGGAATCCACATTGCACATCCTTCGAATCCAATGAGAAATCAATGCTCGATTTCAAGGGTGAAATATCGGAGAAGAGTAGATGGTTAAGGAATCCACAAATCTTTGATGACACTGAAGAAATCCCAACCTTATCATCAGTTACCGTTGAACAATGGAATGAGCATATTGATTCAAATATTTCATCAGCCTATATTGTCGATGATGCTGAGATAATGTAGAATAACTTTGCAAGTGCCATAAATTTAAGGGTAGAACTATCATCTTTTGGTGCATCCATTGGAAGTACTGTAAAAGGTGAATGTAATGATTTATTCTCTTCCGATATTCCAACAATATCTGATTGGAATAACTTTGAGGTGAGTCTCAAGTTGAAATTAAATCCTGCTCAAATTTCATTCGTAGAATCAAAGATCAAGGCTGCTGAAGCAGCGCGTTCGAAGGGAGTATCACCGTCCGTGTTAGCCAAACTGTGGATGATAGACGAGCACTTAGCTGAAGGTGTCATTAATCAAAACACTCAGCTTTGCCGGCATAATGCTGACAACCATCAGTCGCGACAATATACAACGAATGACCGAATGATCAGGTATAAAAGGCTAAAAAGTACGTTCTACTCCGATACCATGTTTGCCAGGAACACAAATCAGTAAGGGAATATACCTGCTGTCAAGTATTTGTCAGTGACAAAGGTTTCGTTGCTGTGTATCCCATGCGATCTCAAGAAGAATTCAGGACAGCTCTCCACTGGTTTTGCAAACAAGTGGGAGTCCCAATGTCTTTCATTGTTGATGGCCATAGATCGCAGAAGTCACCAACGGTGAAAAGATTCTGCGATCAAATCGGGACAACGTTAAGAGTTCTTGAGACAGGTACACCTTGGGCGAATCGTGCAGAGCTGCATATTGGCTTGTTGAAAGAAGCTGTCAGGCGCGATATGAGAGAATCCAATTCTCTGATGTCACTCTGGTGTTATTGTATTGAACGCCGCGTTAAGATCCATAATGCAGTACCAAGACCAAATTTCCAAAATAAAGGACTGAGTCCTTATGCGGCCACCTTCGGGACTCCAGACGATATCTCTAAGGTTTGTAACTATGGTTGGTACGAATGGGTCTATTACCGAGATTCGGGTTCTTTCCCGGAAAATAAAGAGAAGCTTGGACGTGTCCTTGGTCCAATTCCTAACGAAGGTAACGAGATGGCGCAAGCAGTTCTAAACTCAAAAGGTAAAGGAATTCCCCGTCGCACTATTCGAAAGCTTCACAAGACGGAGATTCATTCGGAAGGCGAAACGAGGAAACGATCTATCTTTGATGACTTGATATTGCAGAAGTTAGGTGATTCGATTTACATGCCTGAAAAGCCGGTCGCACCCAATCATGTTCCATATTCCGATAACGATGAGCCAGCTTCAATCCAATTTTCCAACGATAATGACCCTCTTGATGATGATGCGCACGGGGCTAACGTCATCGCTGAGAATATGTATGCTCAAGTTGATCCTGATGGATGCCGACAACAGTTGTTAGATAAAATCTTAGATCACAGAAGGAAGAGCGATGCAGTTGAAACTGATGACATGTATATAAAAACAAGAAGCGGTAAGAGACGTATGCGGCACACTACTGCAGGATGGGACTTATTTGTTGAATGGAAAGACAAATCAAAGCAGTGGATACCATTGAAGATATTAAAACATTCTAATCCACTCGAAGTGGCTGAGTATGCAATGTCAAGAAATAGATCCACCCAACCTGCCTTTGCGTGGTGGGTGCCACGTACTCTTCGACGTCGTGACATGATCATAGCAGGTATAAATTCGAGAGTAAGACGTATCACCCACAAATACGGGATCGAAGTTCCAAGGACAATTGAAGAAGCTTTAAGGATTGATAGAGCAAATGGAGAGAAACATTGGCAAAAAGCAATTGACAAGGAGATAAAGAACTTGAAAGTAGCTTACGATATCTTACCTCAAGAATCGAAGCCTCCTCCAGGTTACACACTATCTTCGGGTCATCTTGTGTTTGATGTCAGAATGACTTTAGAGAGAAAAGCAAGATGGGTAAAGGATGTCATAAGACTCCTGAGCCTCAGTGTTCGACTTACGCTGGTGTCGTATCAAGAGAAAGCGTACGCATTGCTCTCACCTACGCAACACTGAATGATCTGCCTGTGTGTGCAGCAGACACTCAGAATGCGTATCTCCAAGCACCCTCATCCGAGAAACATTACATTATATGCGGCCCAGAGTTTGGACTCGAAAACATTGGTAGAATTGCCGTGATCATTCGTGCACTTTATGGAGGAAAGTCAGCGGGTGCTGACTACTGGCGTCATGTTCGAAGTGCCATGCATGAATTGGGGTTTAAGTCTTGCAAGGCGGATCCCGATGTTTGGTTAAGATCTGCTGAGAAAGCTGATGGCATAAGGTACTACCAATATGTTTTGCTGTACACACATGATATTCTTATGATCATGGAAAAACCCGAAAGATTTCTTCGAGAGGAATTTGGTAAACTTTTCTCACTGAAATCGAAATCGATTGGTCCTCCCTCGCAGTACTTAGGGAATAAAGTGAAGCTTATTACACTTGAGAACGGACAACAGTGTTGGAGTCTGAGTTCCTCCCAATATGTACAAAATGCTGTGAGAAATGTGGAGAATTACTGTCGGAAAAATTGTCTTTGCCCACTAGGAAGAGCTTCCAGCCCATGGCCAAGGGACTACCGGCCTGAGTCGGATGTATCCCCAGAATTGTCTCCTACAGATGCCTCATACTACCAATCGCTTATCGGTACACTCCGATGGATCGTTGAGTTAGGATGTGCAGATCTAGTGATGGAAACATCTGCCCTTGCCTCGATGATGGCCCTCCCAAGACAGGGACATTTAAAAGCGATATTTCACATGTTCGCGTTTCTTAAACGGAGGCATAATGGAGTTATGGTCTTTGATCATTCTGAACCTTTAATAAATGAATCAGAATTTAAAAGAGAGGATTGGTCAGCAACACCCCATGAAAAATGCAATAAAGATATTCCCAGCAACGCACCAGAACCGTAGGGATCTGAATTCATCATGAGAGCTTTTGTCGACTCAGACCATGCAGGTGATAGTATCACGCGCAGATTCAGCACAGGTTTCATGATCTTCCTAAATTCCGTGCCTGTATATTGGTATTCGAAAAAGCAAACAAGCTGTGAGACGCCAAGTTTTGGTGCAGAGTTTGTTGCGATGAAGACATGTTGTGAGTACATTCCAGGGCTCAGATACAAATTACGGATGATGGGAATTCCTGTCAACTTACCTACGTTTATCTTTGGTGACAATCGTTCAGTCCTAATTAATTCTTTGAAGCCTGACTCGTCATTGAAAAAGAAATCGTCTAGTATTGCATTTCATTTTGTTCGTGAAGGGGTCGCCAAAGATAAACGTAGGTAAGTTGACAGGAATTCCCATCATAAAAACAAAATGAAATGCAATACTAGACGATTTCTTTTTCAATGACGAGTGAGGCTTCGAAGAATTAATTAGGACTGAACGATTGTAACCAAAGATAAACGTAGGTAAGTTGACAGGAATTCCCATCATCCGTAATTTGTATCTGAGCCCTGGAATGTACTCACAGCATGTCTTCATCGCAACAAACTCTGCACCAAAACTTGACGTCTCACAGCTTGTTTGCTTTTTCGAATACCAATATACAGGCGCGGAATTTAGGAAGATCAGTCCTAATTAATTCTTCGAAGCCTCACTCGTCATTGAAAAATAAATCGTCTAGTATTGCATTTCATTTTGTTCGTGAAGAGGTCGCCAAAGATGAATGGCGTGTCTCATATCTGAATACAAAATTGAATTGCGCAGACATGGCAATCAAGTCGCTTCCTGGTGGAGAAAAGAGAACTTTATTCACATCTTACTTGTTGCATTATGTCTATGACACTAATGTTATTTCCTTTTATTTATTGCATATGACAAGTGTTATTTCCATCGATGGACTAGATGACGATGTTCGTTGTCGAACCATCAGTTTTGACCACCTTAAATAAGGTGGAGATTTTATTGTTTGCGGTGAATTTTTATGAAGAAAAATAATTATTGTCGTTGACGATCCATATCTTTTGTAAATTCTTTCGAACTTCTCCAGACATGAATCGAGGGGAGTGTTTGTAAATGACGTGTAGCGCATGATTGCGCGAACTGACGGACAGACAAGAATTCATGTATGTATCTCTTTTCTAATCACATTTTTGCCACTGACTACTACGAATGCTTGCATTCCGCTAATATAAATCACTTACACAGGGTTGAATGGTTCCGTTCCGTTAGGCTGGAGGCTGAACAATGATGCGAACTTTGAATAATTATTGTGTATTGTGTATACACGGTCAATGAACTAAAATAGACGGCGAGCACTACCGATCCAAGCTACAAGCTCCGGTACAGCATAGCAATGCCAAACGAGGATGGGTACATATATTCAACATTTTTTTGACGAAGAAGTTATAAGGCAAAAAGATAAACCGGTTTCATAGTTAATTGTCTTCAAGCCTTTATTGAAATATTGTCGGAAGATTTTAAAATGAGTACAAAACAGGCATACGCGGTACCCGAACTTTTCGTGGCTTGGTCAAAATTTACCGATCCAATGAGTCGACCGACCTTTGAAACTTTTCCTCAGCTACCTTCTTGCGTTGCAACTGCGAGATTAGTTGTCGGCTTGTTGTATGGAATATCTTTGGGATATCGAGATATGATTGGAGGGTTCGGTCTTCTATCTGGGGCAAGCTCTGTTATGTTTTTCCCTTTGGTTTATGTTGAACAATTTTTGAAGGCAGAAACGTCTACCTACCCCAGCAATGTCGCAATGGTAGGCGTAGTCAATGCTTTTGCATTACTTATTTTAGTTTGGGTGACAATGTATACAATGAATCATCCAGACTTAGAGGCGAAAATGATAATCGCGATGAATGATGAAGATAATTCGATTTCCGATGATGTCGTAATATTAGAGAGTACTGCTATTGAGCAAGAAAATGAATTTTGAGATCTGATTTCGTTAGACAAAGATAGGAAACACATTTTAATAACTATTTTATAGAGCAATAAAATTATAAATGTGTTAAAAACTTGTTTCTGCGCTTTAATTTACCAAGAAGCTCACTCTGCTCGTGATTGCGCCATCCATTCTCAAATTTTAGAATACCTCAATCTGTCTAATTTGGAAAAGATCTTTTGCGATAGTGCACTTCGATGGATAATGCGACTTTTCATAAGGATGATTAAGCCGAATGAAAACACGTACGTTGGCATAAATTTCCCTACTATAATTCGCTTAATATCAGACAACGTAATCGAAAAGAATTCTATAGGTGACATTTGACAGTGATCTAGATCACCTTCCAAAGACATGGAAACAAAAATTAACGTCAATTGTGGATGAAGGATACCGCTGGCGCGGACTCACCGGCCCTTCGGGCCATAGATACTTCCACTCGTCTCCTGTTGAAAAGCAGAAAGAGTCATCTTGTATTTTTAACTTGAAATATGAAATACAGCGTGGGGTTTAGGGTGTGAATACAGCGAAAATTAGCATCATCTCAAGATTACATAGTTATTTATACTTAAACACTCGCTCTCTGCTCCACGACAAAAATCAAATTTGTTAAGACAAATATGTACAAGAATACGGAGCCTCGAAATAGGTTAGAAATCCTTAAACAAACGAGAAGTAACACGAGAACTAAAGAATTTCGCAACTGTGTACATACTTCGTATATTTGATATGTCCATATTTTAAACATCACCAACTCCATTTTACCAACATAGACGTAAACATCTTCTATCCCCATTACATAAATTCAGAAACAGACCAATGCTTGTTAAAATTCTCACCGGTAGATACTTGACTGTGGTTACTCATGTTCATTAGGCTAACATTCGACCGGTGTGGGGTTACCTCGCTTTCGTTTCCACGCGCCGAACTATTCAACATGTCTTGTATATTTACACCAACATAACCCCCTCCATTACTAGCCATGCTTTTGCCGACATTCTTATTATTTTGAACATATGAAAGAGTCACGTGGTTCACATTGTTATTTGGAACATTGTGACTACTATTTTTGTTATTCCCAACGTCCAACGTGAAATTCGGAAACCGACGACTAATCTTTGCTACAATTCTTCTTCCACCAGCAGTATTTCGCATACCCGGTAAATGAGGCCTCATCGCTTCTACAAGTCTAACAGCTTGAGCATGAGTTGCAACACTAAGACCTCTCTGAACGACGTAATTTCCATAAGGGTCGCACATTAGTTGACGAATGTTATTTGGATGGCTCATTTCCTGAAGATACATTTCTTGAACACGGTCACCCGACCTCTCCAAACATTTTTCCATAACATTGCTGCTAAACTTTTGCACTGCCAACAGAGACACTTTTCCGACAACGCTGTCGCAAACGGCTGCCGCTTCGTCTTCGCCGCAAACATCAAGTACGTATTGTACGACATAATTCCCATATGCATCTTGCATTAAGTCAAGAGCTTTCTCAACAATCCTCTGAACAAGATTCGAGCGAGCCGCGCTCTGAGCACTATCAAGACAACGTTGAATGACACAACAGCCATGACGATGTCTAGCGACATCCCCAACAGCATTCGCAACAGCATCAAAGACAAATTTTGCATGAGGATCCACAGGTAACCGTTGCAAAACTCGTTGAACAACATGATTTCCATGACTATCAATACAAAGCCGAGCAACGGCAGGAGTCAACGCACGAGTTACAATCTGCGCAGCTTCTTCGTGAGTTGCGGCTACCTCGACGACTTTTTGTACACTTCGCGTACCGTGCAAATTCAATGCCGCGTTAACAAGTCTGGGAGATACAGTCGATATCAACTTTAAGCGTTCTTCCTCGTTTACCTTCTCCAAAATTTTCTGAAACAAATAGTTACCGAAAGGATCAGTCATAGCCTCAGCTAAAAATGGAAGACCCTCATTGAGAATCGCAGTTGCAGCCCCCGGTCCGTCTTCATCAAGTGCCTGTTGAAGCAAACGACAACCCACTTGATCTCGAGATAGGCGACGCACATGTCCTAATAGTTCGGACAGTGCAGGTCGACGCGTTGACTGGTATAGCGCTGCAATTGCCTCTGATGGAGGAGAGTTAGAGTTCCCATTCATAGTAGGATCAAAGGCAGCAGGCGACGGCTCATCAATTGCATAAAGGTTTTCCTTAAAAAAACAGCAATTGAGATATAGGATCATTCTTCATAAAAAGTTCGAATACCTTCATACCTTGCTCTGTCTTGATTTCATATTGTTGTTTCCACGTCGGCCATTATGATCTTTCCCTTTCCTACCACCGTTTCCTCCAACTTTCCGTTGCTGTGGAAGGTAGGTGTGCATCATCTGCGGGGCGTATGAATGGATTTGTAAGTTGGGCATGCTCTGACTTACACTCATACCCTGCGGAGTAGAGTGCGCAATTACGAAAGTCTGTTGTCCATTAGGTAACTGCATCATTTGAACAGGCTGAAGCACTGGGGCTGCGTGATGACTTGGAGAGGCATTATTAACAGGAACGGCCATATAAAACAAATTCTGCTGCGTGGCATTACTGGGTTGCAACACGGAGGAACCATTCGCATTTAGAGTAGTATAAATAGTCTGATTTACGTCAGTGTTCGCGTGATTAGGAGAAGTACCATGATTGCTAGTATTCCACATAACATTTGACCCTGAAATGGGGGGATGTAAGGTGGTAGCTTGATGAGGAGGTGGGTTCAATGGACCAGGTTTTGAAGATCCTGCGGTTGGTTGTAAAAACACATTTTGATGTTGAGAAGTTGTCTGATGCTGATGAAAAGATTCGTTTAGATCATAAACACCTCCTGAGTTGAGATTCTGTTGCTCCATGTTAACATATTGGCCGTAGTTATTCAACGCTGGAGAACTTAAATTACTCCATCTACTATTTGCAAAGGTACTTTGCCCTTGAGCACTGCTAGAATCAACTCCAGAACTACCATAATCATTCCCATATTTTAGGTTCGAAGTATTTTGCATAATCTGTTTACGATGAAGCTCGAGTAAGTCTTCTCCAAGAGAAGCGTTCCTGTACAAATAAAATTCAACACCCTTAGTTACGTCCATCAGAAGAATGACACGACCCAAATAACTTCAAGCCTGTGAACAATAATATAGAAATATGCAACTTACCCAGGTGCCATATTAGATTGATTTGAAGTCGCAGTAGATAAATTTGAATTCCACAGAAAGCTGCTATTTTGTCCTGGCGCTGAACCTAGATTAAGACTCCCCGCAAAACGTTCAGAAAGGAAGTCTCCTTCATCAGTCTGAGACGATTTAAAAGACGAAGCTGTACCGCTATCCGCCATGTTATTATTGTTGTTATTATTGCCGTTGATTATGGATGGTGGCATGGCTGTGTTCATTTTCGATGATACAAATGAGAGGTGCTTGTTGTTTCACTGCTCTATCCCGTTACAGACGTGAGATTGGCGATGATAGATGATATAATGTACGATATACACGGCACAAGACGATCCACAAAGTGCCAATAATTTTGTTTCTATGATGATGATAATGGTGATGCTATGATACAAGGAAAAGTGGTAGTTGTTGTATAGTACATGTACAGATCGACCGTTGATAGAATTGTTCTAAGTCGAGATGAGCTAGGTGGATAACCCTAAAAATGCGCGATATGTGACCCCCTCTCGCAAAGACGAGGGCTGTTTCAAAATTGGTCGATGAATATGACGCAAAAGGTTGTAAAGTTGTGCAATGCCTGGCCCTGCCTGACTTTGTTGGTATGTGCACCGGGGATGAGAGAGCGTACAATCTTGTGTGTTTGGACGAAGAAGTAAGTATGCGGTTGCTCTGATGCCTCCAAACACTACCGATTACGCGTGCATTTTTTTTTGCCCGAGCTTGCTTGAACCATCGCCACTCACTGAATTTTTCTCGTCGCGCTTTCGCACTCCATTCCTTTCGGCACATACGTATGTCCATCATAGTAAAGTACAGCACAATATGTAGAAGATGAAGACTAATTTTGGCAATAAGTCGTTAGTTTTGTTCTTCCCATTACGTCATCAGTGTACATGGTTCCCCCTAAAAATTAATCGATTTATAGCTGTTCCAAGAATAGTTATTATTTTCTTATCAACGCGCATCAATAAAAAATTACAAGTTGAAACAATCGACAGTTTCCTTTGGCCAGGTCAGCAATTAGCAATCGATCTATATATCATGTACCGGTAGATTCTAGAATTCACAATCAAAAATCAAAAAGGAAACTTTAAGTCGTTGCTTGCCTGCTCCGGAGTCTTGCAATATGCGAACAGAAATACCGCGGTAGAAACAAGTCACACGTCACACCACTTAGCCGATACATCTAGATCTAGTACATGTACATAGTAAGGATGCTTGGCTTGGCACGTGTTTAGATTTGTATTCGTGTGGATACAAAATTCAAGTTTTCCAAACATCAGAAGGGACAAAATGAGCCCTATTTGGCTATCACATATCACATCATACGACCCACCTACCGGTAGAGCATGAAGCAGTTCGTACTGTTTCGATAAATGTATCATACTCGCATACTCGCACCCTCTTTGATTTTTGGCAAGAATTATATTACGATGTTTTTCCCATTTGACTCCTAAATTAAAGCGGTTGCTAGGAATGCTGGTTTAAGTATTTCTTGAGTTATCACGGGGGTAAAAATGTCATTGCGATGGTTGGATTGATTGCCGACAAATTTTTAATGAATAATATCATAGGCCTTTCAACCGATCCTCTGTAGAGTCCAGCTCGTGCTACTCTCGTGAGGGGGCGTGCACTGTGTTAGCCGTCGTGCTCCGCAGATGTGCAGCTTGTGCACACCGAAGTACATGCTAAAAATGTCATGAACCACTTCGTTGTTCAACACAAGCACAACTTGTAAATGGATTACATATTATCGATATATAAGTCGGAGTAGAGGGAGAAAATCATTGTTACACCAACTGTACATGTACAATCACTGAAACGAATATTTTGTTTCATGATCTTGAAACAAACAAAGAATAACTCTACACACAAAATTATTTTAGGAGCCAAAATTAACACCAACATATGATTTACACAACATCTTTTTCAGATGGACTCGTAACTAGCCATGCTTAGACATCTTTAAGAAGCTTCATACTCTGCTTTCTCCCTCAAATACCTCTCTTTATCTGCTGCTGCTGCTTCATCCCACTTATCCTTCTCAGTCGGTTCCAACGCTTTAAATTCTTTCGAAATTATTTTCGCGACGTCACCAAATTTGATTCCCGGGTTTTCCTCCTTAACGCGGTCCCTAACATGGTTGGAGTAAAGGAAAAAGGCTGACATATTCCTTTTAGGCGCGTTAGGATCTTTCTTCTTTTTCTTCTTTTTGCCACCGTCGTCACTATCGTAGAAGTCATGCGGAGGAACGTAGTGTTCCATCTCACGGTTGTAACGCTCTTTATCCCTCAATGCTTTCGCGTCCCATTCTGCGCGATCATCAGGGGTAAGTGCCTTGAAGTGGACACTTAATAGCTTAGCCTATTGTGAATGAAAGGCAAACAGAAATATGGTTAATTGCATGTTTAACATGTAAAGCTTTTTTGGTTCATCAGGTGACAAGGTTGACATAATTACTAATTTAGCCAAAACAAACTTGAAAATAAACGACCAAACAAATTTAAAGTGCTACATCACGTAGAACTAAGAATACTTTTACGTCGCCCCTACCGTGAGTAAATGCGGCCATGATTACAAAGGATTACTTACAAGATCTCCAAAGCCTGCCTCTGGATTTGCCACCTTTACAGATCCTCTCATTGCATTCGAATAGAGAAAAAACGAAGACTGGGGCCTCTTCGGTGCATTCGGATCCTTCTTTTTCTTTTTGGTGCGCTTCTTAGTATGAACTACCTCCGTTGCGTAAAAATGATCATCATCGCTCATCTTGACTTTAAAATTGATGTGTTTCTATTAAATGGGTATAACTATCGTGAATGGGCTTTCCTTGCACTCTGTCCTCGTGATGTGTGTGATGTATGAAAAGTGTTGTGCTTCGCGTGGTGGCAAGATTTGTCATGCTTTCTCTAGCTTTGGAGTGGCCAAGAGGCTTATCGCGTGGCAACTACTAATTGATTATGAGAACTATATACGAAAGTTTGCTCATATGATTCTACGCACCTTAACGTTTTATCGACTCCCCATCGACGTCGTAACATTATTTGGTTGGGCTCTATCTGACGCAAGTGCAGACATAGACCGCATCATTTACTTGGCAATATTTCGAATCCTTCTCTTGGCCTTCGGAAACACACAAGTGTAGTTCAAATTGTACTGTCAGCTTGAACTTAGTAAGCTATTTTATCGAAACAAATAGTCTAAGGGATGCATACTTTGACATGATTCATCGCCTAGGTACATCAAGAGTATTGAGCGTTATTGGAGCGTTATATATTAAAGAATTCAAATCATTATACCGGTACATTTTTGATTTTCAAATATCGGTAAAAACAAAAGTACACAGGTAGACTCTACAAACTGAACGAAGAGATGCATGCACATATATGAATTCACACACAAAAAAGATGTAAAGCACGTAATTAATTTTGAGAAAATTCCCAAAATGTGCCGTTTGGAGTGCAACTTTCCGAAAATGTGCCAGTACCTGGCACATCCACGAATAAAAATCTACTTAACATAAATTCGATAAGTAAACTAATCCATTTTTTTGCAACCACTTCACTTTAATAGACAACAAATTGTTGATGATACATGCTATGCATGCTCTTCGAGTCATTACGTCACTACGATTTTGA